>ERZ1504297.12-NODE-12-length-178424-cov-5.878662_pt1 | contig 178424 bp, 137 predicted proteins | sample MGYA00571864_ERZ1504297 | MGnify/ENA primary metagenome ERZ1504297 (study PRJEB39906, sample SAMEA3182066) | gut metagenome | biome: human; feature: gut; material: Stool; isolation source: human stools | place: Canada | collected 2013-03-05 ...
CAGCCGGACGATCGTGCCCAGATTGCCCGGGTTCTGCACGTCGTCGAGCGCCAGCGTCAGCCGTCCCGCGAGAGCCCGCATATCCAGTCCGTAATGCGGTATTTCGACCAGCGCCAGCGAGTTGGAGGCTGTTTTCAGCAGCGACAGCCGCTCCATCTCCTTCGTGCCGACGACCTCGACTTCCGGCCCTGAAAACAGCCCTTCCAGGGCGAATATCTTGCGTACCCCGAGGTGCGACGTACGCAGCTCGCCGATGAGTTTCTCCCCTTCGGCGACGAACAGTCCGTGCTCCGTGCGCCCGCGTTTGTCGGCCAGCGCGCGGACGAGTTGTATGTCGGCTTTTGTCATCGTTGTTTTTCTAAGGTGAACGTCACCCCTTCGGTGGCGGGGTAGGTTTCGGGGAAGATCGCACGGGCCTCTTCGACCAGCATGTTTTCATCCTTGTAGCGCGACGAGTAATGCCCGATCACCAGCCGTTTCGCCCCGGCTTTCAGGGCAGCCTTGGCCGCGTCGGTCGTCGTCGAGTGCCCGCGCTCCCGCGCCGCCTTCTGCTCCGCTGCGGCGTAGGTCGCCTCGTGGTACATCAGGTCGGCGCCTGCTGCCAGTGCTGCGGCCTTGGCCGAAAAGTTGGTGTCCGACAAGTAAGCGTACGACCGAGGGGCGTAGGGACGGTAGGTCAGTTCCCCGTTGGGGATCACCTCCCCCGTGGAGAGCGTGACGTCCTCGCCCCGCTTTGCGGCGGTGATCTGTGCGACCGAAAGCCCGTATTTCGTAATCTTGAACTTGTCGACGTTCAGCGCCGGCTCCTTTTCGCGGAAAAGGAACCCCGCCGTCGGCACGCGGTGGCGCAGCGGTATGCTCCACACCTCCAGCGTACGGTTTTCCATCAGCAGCGCATGCTTGGTCGTGTCGACCTCCGTCCATACGACCGGGTAGGGCAGTTCGCTGTCGAAATATTTGAGGTGGCAGGCCAGAATCTCGCCCATCGGTGCCGGGGCGAATACCCGCAGCGGGGTCTTGCGGCCGTAGAGCGCCAGCGTCGAGATCAGCGGGAACAGCCCGAATACATGGTCGCCGTGCAGGTGCGAGATGAACACGGCACGTAGCCTGAGCGGGTTGATGCCGTAACGGATCAACTGTTGCTGTACCCCTTCGCCCGCATCGACCAGGTAGTACTGCTCGTGCACGTTGACCACCTGCGCCGACGGATGCCGGCTCAGGGTGGGCTTCGCGGAGGAAGACCCCAGTATGGTGACGCTGAAACTCATGCGTTTTTAGTTGGCCCGGCTTAACAGGAAACGCTCGCAGTCGATGGCCGCGATGCAGCCCGAAGCGGCCGCCGTGACGGCCTGCCGGTAGTGCGGGTCGCGGACGTCGCCCGCGGCGAAGACGCCTTCGATGTTGGTTATCGACGTGCCCGGTTCGACCTTGATGTAGCCTTCGGCGTCGAGCTGCAACTGGTCGCGGAACAACTCCGTGTTGGGATGGTGTCCGATGGCCAGGAAGAAGCCCGAGATGTCGATCTTCACCTCCTTGCCGTCGTTGCAGCGCAGCAGTGCGCCCGTCACGCCCGACTCGTCGCCCAGTACCTCGGCGGTGTTGTGGTTGAATATCACCTCGATGTTGGGGGTGCTGAACACGCGCTGCTGCATCGCCTTCGAGGCGCGCAGGTGGGGTTTGCGCACGATCATGTAGACCTTGCGGCAGATCGAGGCGAGGTAGGTGGCCTCCTCGCAGGCGGTGTCGCCGCCGCCGACCACGGCCACGTCCTTTTTACGGTAGAAGAAGCCGTCGCAGGTGGCGCAGGCACTCACGCCCATGCCGCGGAATTTCGTCTCCGAGGGGAGCCCCAGGTATCTGGCCGAGGCGCCCGTGGCAATGATCAGGCTTTCGGCCCTGATCTCCTTCTCGCCGTCGATCACCACGTGGAACGGCCGCGACGCGAGGTCTACGCGGGTGGCTGTGCCCGTGCGGATCTCGGTGCCGAAGCGCTCGGCCTGACGCCGCATGTCGGCCATCATCTGCTGGCCGCTGACCCCGTCGGGGTAGCCCGGGAAATTCTCCACGTCGGTCGTCGTCGTGAGCTGCCCGCCCGGTTCGATGCCCTCGTAGAGCACGGGCTGGAGGTTTGCACGCGACGTATAGATGGCGGCCGTGTATCCTGCGGGGCCGCTGCCGATAATCAGGCATTTGATCGTTTCTTCCATGACTTGTAATTTTTTGTATTTGTTATCGTGATTATATGCTCCGAAGTCCCGCCGGTCGCCTTTTCCGGTTGTGCCGGGCAGCGCCCCTCCGGGCCGGGTTTGCCAATGCAGCCGGAAGGCACCGATAACGGCGAAATATCTGATATTGCCGTTGTCACCTGCAAATTTCAGGCCCGCAGGGCTCCGGGACTTCCGTCCGGAACTCCGTGAGGCGGCGTCCCAGGTAGTCGAACAGCGCCCAGTGCCCGTTGTTGCGCACATGCACCACGCTGGCGGCGGGGTCGTAGTCGACGATTTCGTATTCGGGAGGTATGACGTAACAGCCCCGGCGGTCGATCAGCCCCATCCCCGTCTGCGTCTGTACCTCGGCGCGGCCTTCGCGGAAATCGCCCGCCCAGACGAACTGCGCCGGGATCACCGGGTTGTTGTCCGTATCCACGAACCCGAATCCGTTGTCGTCCTCCACGCACACCAGCCCTTCGAATACGTGGCTCGTCCACCGGTGTCCGGTCAGACTGCGCAGCGGGTTGTAGGGCGCCGTGACGTCGTTGGCCGTCTGGCGGGGTGCGGGTGCCTCGGCGATCCTGTGCCGGAGTGCGGCGAATGCCTCCCTGTCACCCGTGCCGGGCTCCGCCATGCCGATGCGGGCATCGTAATAGCGTATCGGGACGAACCGTCCCCGGTGCCAGCGGAGGTTCGTTTCCTTGAGGTTGTTGTGTGTGAATTCCAGCTCCCCGAGCGCCGCCTGCAATGTGTCGAGCGCCGCGAGCAGCGTCGCCTTATCCTCGGCGAGCAGCGCTTCGGCGAACTCCCGCCCGGCAGGCAGGTGTTGCAATACCAGGTCTGTGTGCCGTTCCGTGCCCGTCGCGTCGTGCCAGCGCATCTCGCCCGGCAGTATGCGGCATTCGGCCAGGTAGCCGGTGTTGAGTTTGCGCAGTGCCGAGACCGTGCGTTCGATCCGGGGCATGGCCGACGGGTTGAGGGGCATGGCGACGAGCCACCGCTCGCCATGCCATTCGACTTCCGCCTCGGCGAAGCGCGTCGTGCGCACCAGGCGCGGCATGCCGTTGGGTTCCGTAACGGGGCGGGCGTCGGCGAGCGTCGCCAGCGACAGGTCGGGCGTCAGCAGTGCCCGGGTGAAATGTTGCAGGGTCACTATCATCTCTATTCGGTTTTGACGCTGATGGAACCTATGTTGAGCATGGCGACCAACTGGGCCGCCGAGGCGTTGTAGCTCATGCCGCGGAAGGGCGGGATCGCACCCGGGCCCTTGGCTTCGCGGATGGCCTCGTTGAAGACCGCGGGCATTTCGCTCGAGCAGTCGTAGAGCAGCGAGGCATACCGGTTGGTGTACCGGGCTTCGTGCGCCTCGGGGAAGAATACCGGCCGTTCGGTATCCCCGGCGGCGATATGGATGTTGATCAGCAGGACGTTGCCGTCGACGGTGCCCAGCGCCTTGATCTGGTCGCAGACCGCGCGCAGCTCCTCGTTGTCGCAGTCCGTGGCCTCGCCGTCGGTGATGTTGAAGACCACGGGCGGGAAACTTTCGGCGTTGGCCGTGCGGGAAGTCCAGCCTGCGGCTATGTCCCTCACGCGGCGCAGTGCCTCGCACATCGGCGTCTGCCCGGCCGACAGGGGCTTGATCCACGCAGGTGCGGGAATCTCCCGTAGGGCGATGCTGCCGTCGGGAAGCCGGTGTTCGATCACCTCCGTGTGCACCGGCATCTCCTGTGCCGCCAGGGCGCTGACAGGCACCAGATCCTCGCCTCCGGGCAGCAGCGAGCGTACCTCGTCGTCGCCCGAATAGCCGACCACGGCGATGTCGTAATAGTCGCGTACGCCGTCGCTGCGGCGTGCCCGTTCGACGAGCTCGAACAGCAGGTCGTTGGTGATGGTTGCAACCGCTTCGGCCTTGGTCATGCAGCGTCCCCGGAAGAGGATGCTTTCGGCCATCGACCCCGAGCCGTCTATGGCCAGGATGAATGCCGTGCGGTGGTTGCGTGTGATGCTCTGTGTATACATGTTGCGTCTATTTAAGTCCCCGGACGGAGTAGTAGTCGTCGCGTACTTCCCCTTCGTCGTCGCTGTCGAGGCCGTAGCTGACCGCCATGTCGAGCGAGCAGTCGCGGTCGCGGTCGGCGTCGGTCGTACGGCGCATCGTCGCGCGGGCGTTGCGCCCCGCCGCGATGGCCTCTTCTATCTCCGCCACGGTCGGGATGTGTCCCAGCAGCGATGCGTAGACCCCTTCGGCCCAGCTGTGGGCGTAGTCGTCGTAGTGGACGGAAAAGACCCTGAACCGGTTGTCCACCTCTTCGGGCGAGGCCAGTTCGCCGTGGTCTATGGCGTCGAGGATGGCCTCGACTTCGCGTTTGGTGATATACTGTCCGGCGATGTCGAGCCAGCGGCCGCTGCCGTCGTAGCGTTCCGCCGATTCCCCCCGGTCGAGCATCGCGCCCAGCGCCGCCACGATGAAACGGTTGTAGAGTCCGATGCCCCGTTTGAGGGCCGCCGCGCGGATGATCGCCTTCTGGTGGACGTACGTCGGGGCGTCGGGGTCTTCCTCTGCGATCGCGTGGAGCGTATCCACGGCCCTGAGCATTCCCGAGGTGATATAAGGGTTGTATTCTTCGAAGTTGATGACGTCGCGCCGTATGGTGCGGCGGTCGCGTGCAGGCCATTTCTCGATGTCGCGCACGGCGCCGTAGCTGGTGAGGTTCGCCCCGGGCATGAGCACCGAACGCCCCTCCTTTTCGACCAGGTAGGAGTAGGGGAAGGCCGACGTGTCGTGGTGGAACGAGTGGTGCCCCATGATCATCGTGAAAGCCCCTTCCAGCGCTGGGGACATGATGTAGGCGCCGCTGGCGAACTTGCAGCCCCTGAGGTGCACCGCCTGGTGCACGGCGCCGCTCTTGAACAGGTGGTTGCTCTGGTTCGAGCCGCTGCCCGCGTTGAAAAACGAGAACATGCCCGCGATGAGCAGCGACGACTTGTGGTGCGAGACGGTGTAGGGCCCCGCGAAGATCGAGGCGGCCTCGCCGTTCTCGCAGTGCGAGTTGGCGAAGAACAGCGATTCGGCCGCCGTGAAGGCCTTGTCCAGCCGGCAGCTTTCGCCCACGAAACAGCGTTCGACGATCGAGCCGTTGTCGATCCGGGCGTTTTCCGCGGCGATGAAGTCGTAGGCCTTGACGTCCACGCCGATGTGCGCGCCGTCGCAGACCGTGCCGTTTTCCAGTATCGAACAGCCGTCTACGGTGACGTTGTCGCCGATGCGGACTTCGCGGATGAACCTGGCGCCGACGATGCGGCTGCCTTTGCCGACGCTCCCCGTCTGCGAGGCGCGGGCTTCGGCATAGTCGTCGACCATCTTTTCCAGGGCCGCCATGGTCTGCGGGCGGTGACGGTAGACGGCCATCAGGTAGGCTGCCTGTGCCGAAAGGCGGTCGTAGATCTTCACCGTGCGCCCGCCGCATTCGTTCATCGTCGCCACGCCCACGCCGTTCCCGAACGTGCTCCTGCGGCGGCATTCGAGTGCCGTGACCCCTTCGACGAGCGCCCCTTCGCCGATGTGGTAGTTGCACACCCGTGAGCGGATGATGCGCGCTCCGGAGCCGACCACGACCTTGCCTTCCAGGTGGCTTTGCAGCAACTGGAAGGGGGTGAAATCGTCGGCGACCGAGACCTGCGACCACGCTTCGGCCGAGGAGCCGAGCGACTCGACCGCGGCGATTTCCGCCGGTGTCATATTTCTGAATTGGGGCATCACAATCGTATTTAGCAGATGCAAATATAACGAATTGCGGCTAAATTTCAAACTCGCGCCCTGCGCGGTCGATTTCCAGCCGCCTGCCGTCACGGATGACCTCCGCACGGCCGTTGCGGAAGGGTTTTACGGCTTCGTACCCCGCACATCGTATCCGGGTGCGCCCTTCGATGTCGATGTAGTGCCAAGCCTGGCCCACCCTGACGGCGGCAAGCCCTTCGGTAAAGTCGAATCCGCAGTCGTAGAGCGGCGGTATGACGATCCGCTCCGGTGTCCTGTAACCCCACAGGCCGTTCCCGACGAACAGCTCCGGCGAAACTGCGCCGCCGTCGTTCCGTACGTCTCCGTCTTTGCCCGCAAACAACTCTCCGCCGCTTGTGTCCCCGTCTGTGTGCTTGTCCCTGCCGTACCCTGTATTCCCGGTTATACCTCTTGTGCCTCCGCCTGTGTGCTTGTCCGCGCCGCACCCTGTATTTCCGGCTGGATACCTCTCTGCGCCGCCGTCCGTGTCCCCGCTTTTGTCCCCGCCCGTATTCCCGGTTGTCTCTTCGCCTTCTCTCCCGCCGCACGGGGGCCCGCCAGTGCGTGCGGCCCATGCCAGCAACTCCGGCAGCCCGAACAAACGGGGCGTGGGTGCATACAGCAACCGTGCGATGCGGTACTGCACGGCCAGCCCTTCGCGTTCGAAAAGCGCGATGGCCTCGCGGAGCGCCTCGTCGGTGCGGATCTGCTGCGGGGAGAAGAGCAGCCCGTCGGCATCGGGGTAGCGTACGTACAAGGTGGGGTCGAGCGCCAGCGCATGAAGGGCCGTCGAGATCAGCGCCGCGGGGTAGTCGTCGAGCGAGGCATTGAAGTCGCGGATCGTCCGTGCCGGGTGTTGGAAGGCCGCGGTACCCAGTTCGGGGCTCGCCTCCCCGGCGAATGCGGGCAGGTACATGGCATCGAGGTCGATCAGGTGCAGCCGCCCCGAGGAATCCACGACGATATTTTCGGGTTTGAGGTCTCCGTGTGCCCAGTCGTCCGACGTAAGCCTTGCGGCCAGGCGGTCGAACGCCGCGGCCAGTTGCCCCAACCGTGTTGCGTCTTCTGCCGCGGCCGCCTCTGCGACGGCTTCGTGGAGCGTCGCGCCTTCGATCCAGTCGCCCAGTACGACGTCGACCCAAACCCCGCTCCGGGGCGAGTCGTAGAGGTACAGCTCCTGCGGCAGCAGCCGTTCGCCGTAAATCTCCGCCAGGTGGCGCGGCGGATGCATGTAGCACCGCAGCGAGCGGATATGCCCTTCGTGGCGGACACGGAAGACGATGGCGCTGTTGCCTACGGTGTAGCACATGCGGCCCCGGCTGTCACGGCATACCTCCATGCCGCCCAGGGTTTTCGTCAATCCGTGGGTGTCGGCCAGTGTCGTGAGGTATTGTCGCAGCGTGAACACGGTTTATTGGTTGTCTTGTTGCCGGGGTTGGAACCGAAGATTCCGGTTTGCAGGGTGGGGCGGCGAAAGCGGAGCCGCCTCCCGGCCTGGGCGAAGGTTCCCTGCTGCCTGCGGCGCCTGTGGAATCCGCGTCTTTCACCTCCAGTCCCGGCAGGTCGTGAAAAGTACCGCTGTCGGCCACCGTGGCAAGTTGGGCCAGGGCCACATAATACAGTAATACGGTATCCGGGTTTAAAAAAGCGGGGCTTTCCAGTCCCGCTTCGTGTTCGTCAGTGGCAGTCGCAGTGGCCGTCCCCATGGTCGCACCCGCCGCCGCAGTCATCCCCGCAGTCGCCGCATGAACAGCCGCCCTGCAAGTCTTCGGGCGTTACGTCGCGCACTGATACGACCTCGACGTCGAAATTGAGCGTCTTGCCCGCCATCGGGTGGTTGAAGTCCATCTTCACGGTTTCGTCGCCGACCTCCTTGACGATACCCATCATGCGGTTGCCCTGGTTGTCGCTCATCGGCACCTGCGAACCCACGAAGAGGATGTCTTCGGCCAGTTTGCCGTCGACCATGAATATATTTTTCGGCAGGTCTACCACGGCATCGGCGATCAGCTCGCCGTAGCCGTCCTTGGGCTCGAGGGTGAACGAGACGGCCTCGCCGATCTCCTTGCCCAGGATTGCCTCCTCGAATTTGGGAAGCAGCATGCCTGTCCCGAAGATGAATTCGAGCGGCTGTCCCGGGCGCGACTGGTCTGCGATTTGTCCGTCGACAGTGAGCTTGTAGTCCACGCCGACCATTTTGTTCTGTTCTACTTTCATTGTAATCTGATTAGGATTTATTGCATGTAATTGATTGGCAAAGATAGAAATTAAGTTCCGGATTTGCAATTACTGCGGAATTTATCTGGTTTTATGGAAGCTTATCTCCCTATTATGCTAAAATCGTGCAAAAAAAAATTATTTTCCGCTTCTGTTGCTTTCGGCCCGTTTCGTCGGGTCTGTCCGGGTGAAATGCCGGGGCCGGATACGTGCCGCGATGCTTACGGTGCCGGCAGGGCTGTTTTTCGCGGGGTGCCTCGGCGGAAGCCTGCGCGTCCCCGTCTTCCGTATCGCCGGTTTTACGGATGCGGGCTGTCGGAAAAATCCCCGGAATACGCAGCGGATTCCGGGGATCATTATTGTATGGCTTGCGGTGCCGGCGTGCGTGCCCGCGTTTTTGGTACGTAGTTGCCGGTTCGGGAGAGCCTATTCGCAGTTGCGGCAGCAGAGGTTGCGGTCGCCGTAGCCGTTGTCGATCTTGGTCACGTAGGGGAAGAACTTCGCTTCGCGCACCCATGCGAGCGGGAATGCCGCCTCGGCGCGGGTGTAGGGATGCGTCCATTCGCCGGCGATCTCGGCGGCGGTGTGCGGCGCGTTGGCGACCACGTTGTCGGCCTGTCCCGCGGCGGCTTCGCATTCGCGCTTGATGCTCACTAGCGCTTCGATGAAGCGATCCATCTCGGCCTTCGGTTCCGATTCGGTCGGTTCGACCATCAGCGTCTCGTGCACGGGGAACGAGAGCGTCGGGGCATGGAACCCGTAGTCCATCAGGCGGTGGGCGATGTCGCCGCAGTCGACGCCGTAGTCCTTCTTGAAAGAGGTCAGGTCGAGGATCATCTCGTGTCCCACGCGGCCGGTCTCGCCCGAATAATAGGTGCGGTATTCCGGCGCCAGCGCCGAGGACATGTAGTTGGCGTTGACGATCGCCATTTCGGTGGCGCGGCGCAGCCCGTTTTCACCCAGCATCTTGATATAACCATAGGTTATGGGCAGCAGCATGGCGGAGCCCCAGGGGGCCGACGCCACGGCCGTGATGCCCTCGTCGCCGCCCGTCGGCATAACCGGATGCGAGGGGAGGAATGCCCTGAGGTGCTCGGCTACGCAGATCGGGCCCACGCCCGGGCCGCCGCCCCCGTGGGGCATGGCGAAGGTCTTGTGCAGGTTGAGGTGGCAGACGTCGGCGCCGATGTAGCCGGGGTTGGTCAGCCCCACCTGCGCGTTCATGTTGGCGCCGTCCATGTAGACCTGCCCGCCTGCGTCGTGCACGGCGTCCACGATCTCGCGGATGCGGCTCTCGAACACGCCGTGCGTCGAGGGGTAGGTGACCATCAGCCCGCACAGCTCCGAACTGTATTCCCCGGCCTTGGCCTTGAGGTCTTCGACGTCGATGTTGCCCTTGTCGTCACAGGCTACCGTGACGATCTTCATGCCGGCCATGGCGGCCGACGCGGGGTTGGTGCCGTGGGCCGAGGCCGGGATCAGCACCACGTTGCGGTAGCCCTGTCCGCGGCTCTGGTGGTAGGCGCGGATCACCATCAGCCCGGCGTATTCGCCCGCAGCGCCCGAATTGGGTTGCAGGGAGCAGGCCGCGAAGCCCGTGATCGTCGCCAGGTCGTTTTCCAACTCCTTGATTAACTGCATGTAACCTTCGGCCTGGTCGGCCGGGGCGAAGGGGTGCATCATCTGGAAGCCCGCCAGCGAGAGCGGCTGCATGAGCGCCGCGGCGTTGAGCTTCATGGTGCACGAACCTAAAGAGATCATCGAATTGGCGAGCGAGATGTCCCTCAGTTCGAGCTTCTTGATGTAGCGCATCAGGTCGCTTTCCGAGCGGTAGGTGTTGAAGACCGCCTCCGAGAGGTAGGCCGTGCGGCGGCGCAGGGCGGCCGGCACGCGGCTTTCGGTGACGGGCTTTACGGCCTTGGCTTTCCTGCCTTTGGCGGCGGCGAAGATGCGTATTACCTCGGCGACCTCTTCGGGGGTGGTCACCTCGTCGAACGACATGCGCACGGAGCCTTCGGTGGGGTAGTAGAAGTTGATGCCGCTTTCGAGTGCCAGCGACTGCACGACGGCGGCTTCGGCCGAGACTTCGAGCGTGTCGAAGAAGTCTGCGGCGGCGAGTTTGTAATCCATCGCCTGGAGTGCGTCGGCGACCGTTGCGGCGGCCAGGTGGGCCGTGTCGGCGGCGCGTTTCAGCCCCTCGGGGCCGTTGTAGACGCAGTAGAAGCCTGCCATCGAGGCCATCAGCGCCGAGGCGGTACAGATGTTCGACGTGGCGCGTTCGCGCTTGATATGCTGTTCGCGCATCTGGAGCGCCATGCGCAGCGCCTTGTTGCCGAGGCGGTCGACCGAGACGCCGATGATGCGGCCGGGCATGTTGCGCTTGTAGGCCTCGCGCGTGGCCATGTAGCCTGCGCCGGGGCCGCCGAAGCCCATCGGGGTGCCCAGGCGTTGCGTCGAGCCGACGGCGATGTCGGCACCCCACTCGCCGGGGGATTTGAGCAGCGCCAGCGAAAGCAGGTCGGCGGCAGCCGTGACCAGCACGCCCTTGGCATGTGCCGCGGCCGTGAAGTCCGTATAGTCGCGCACGGCGCCGTTGGCGGCCGGGTACTGGACGATGGCGCCGAACTCCTTGCCCGTGAAGCTGTATTCGTCGTATTCGTCGACGATCAGTTCGATGCCGAACGGTTCGCTGCGCGTGAGCAGCACGTCGAGCGTCTGCGGGAAGATGTTGCGGTCGACGAAGAGCTGGTTGCGACCTTCCCTGACCGCTTCGCGCGAGCGCAGCGCGAACATCATCAGCATGGCTTCGGCGGCGGCCGTGCCCTCGTCCAGGAGCGAGCAGTTGCCGATCTCCATGCCCGTGAGCGAGATCACGGCGGTCTGGAAGTTCAGCAGCGCCTCGAGGCGGCCCTGCGAGATCTCGGCCTGGTAGGGCGTGTAGGAGGTGTACCAGGCGGGGTTCTCGAAGACGTTGCGCACGATGGCGGCCGGGACGGCACAGGGGTAGTAGCCCATGCCGATGAACGATCTGAGGCAACGGTTGCGGTCGGCCAGCGAGCGGATGTGGGCGGCGAATTCGTATTCGCTCATCCCTTCGGCCGGCAGTGCGAGCGGCTTCTTGAGCCGGATGGACTGGGGAATGACCTGCGAGATCAGTTCGTCGACCGACTTTGCGCCGATCACTTCGAGCATGGCTTTGAGGTCTTTTTCGTTGCTGACGCCGATGTGGCGTTCGGAAAACTTGTCGAACATAGTTATCATCAATTGGTTATTGTCGTCGGATGCGCCGGGCGGCGCGTAATTCCCATGCAAAAATACTATTTTTACGAAGACCGCAAGCGCCTGCCGGGCTTATATTTTCCGCCGCATGCGGCCTGCGGCGCCGCACCCCGCCGGGCGGTGTCCCGGCATCGGCGGGGTGCGGGGCGGGGAGCCCGGCGGGGCTTTCCGGGGTCAGTACTTGAAACTGCTGCCGCCGATGAACTCCCGGATGATCGACGTGGGCGGGATCTCGTCGGGCGGGATGGGGGTGAAGTTTTTCAGGAACTTCAGCATGCGCCGCGCCTCGTCGTACTCGGGTACCGTGTCGGGAACCTCGCGGAGGATCTTTTCGGCATAGGGGCGCAACACCGAGATTTCGTAGAAAAGCGACGAGTTGAGCATGACGTCGGCGTTTTCCTGGTAGGGGAAGATGTGCTTCTCCTCGCCGCGGCGGACGGAGCCCCAGCGCGAAAGCGTCGCCACGGCATCTGCGCCGCGTTGCGTATAGTCGCGCGTGAGGCGGCGCAGCAGGCGGTTGTCGGTCGTGGCGATGCGCGAGAGGTTGTCCATCGCCACCGACGTGAAGCACGAGATGTAGATGCGGAATTTCTGCGCTTCGGGGACGCTCGGGGTGAGGCGCGGGTTGAGCCCGTGGATGCCTTCGACGATCAGGATCGAGCGTTCGTCGAGCGTCAGCGGGTTCTTGTGCCACGTGCGGCGCCCCGTGATGAAGTCGTAGCGCGGGATGTCGACGCTTTCGCCGCGCATCAGGCGGCAGAGGTGGTCGTTGAACAGGCCGAGGTCGATGGCTTCGAGTGCCTCGTAGTCGTAATTGCCGTCGGCGTCGCGCGGGGTCTTTTCGCGGTCGACGAAGTAGTCGTCGAGCGAGATCAATACCGGGTGCAGCCCCAGCACGCCGAGCTGGATGCCCAGCCGTTTGGCCGAGGTGGTCTTGCCGCTCGACGAGGGGCCCGAGATGAGCACCATGCGCACGCCGCGCGAGATGTTGGCGTCGTAGATCGTGTCGGCGACCCACGCGAACTTGCGTTCGTGGAATGCCTCGGCCAGTTTGATCATCCCGCCCGCGTCGCCCGCGAGCACCTTGGAGTTGACGGCGCCCACGGTGGGCACGCCCATGATCCGCACCCAGGACTGGTATTCCTGGAAGATGCCGAACATCTTTTCCTGCTCGACGTTCGTGTTGAGCCGGTCGGGCGCCGTGCGCAGCGGCAGGGCGAGGTAGAACCCGTTGTAGTAGGGTTCGATGCCGAACCGGTCGATGAAGCCCGTTGAGGGCGCCAGCGCGCCGTAGAAATAACCGTCGGTGTCGCCGAGCGTATAGAGGTCGCTGTAAAGCCGCGGGCGGGTGTCCAGCAGGGCGATCTTGTCGGTGAGCCCCTGGGCCGCATAGCGGGCGCGGACTTCGCTCGTGAGGATCTTCATGCGGCTGATCGGCAGGTCTTGCGCCACCAGGTAGCGCATGCGCCCTTCGAGTGCCGCGGCCTGTTCGTGTGAGAACTCGTCGATGCCTTCGACCTCGCAGTAAAAGCCGTTCTGTCCCATCGAATGGCGGATGTGGAGCGTCTTGCCCGGAAAGAGGTCGCGTACGGCCTTTTGCAGGATGAACCACGACGTCCGCTGGTAGACGCGGATGCCGGAGAAGGAGGTGATGTCCACGAAGCGGACGCTCACCGGGGTATATATTTTGTAATACAACTCCTTGATGCGGTTGTTGACCAGGGCGGCCAGGAACGGGTAGGGGCCCGGTGCGACCCGCTTTGCGACCTCGGAAAGCGGGGTGCCCATCGGCACCTCGACCTTGCCGCCGAGGTTTTCGCATATGATTTCGATGATATTCGTCATAGATTTTCAGGATTGAAACCATGTAAAGATATGAATAATTTATAACTTTGACAAACTAAAACCTGTGTTATGAAAGGAATGCTGAGGATGGGGCTGGTCGCCGTTGCGGCGCTCGCCGCGGCCTGCGCCCCCCGCGAAAGGACGCTCGTATTGCTGTCGACGAACGACATGCACGCAAAGATACAGAACTTCCCGCGGCTGGCGTCGGCCGTCGAGGCGTGCCGCGATACGGCCCGGCTGGTGGTGCTGGTCGATGCCGGCGACCGCTGGACGGGGAATGCCTATGTGGACATGGCGCCGACGCCCGGTATGCCGATGATCGCCCTGATGAACGAACTGGGGTATGACGTGGCGACGCTGGGCAACCATGAATTCGACCACGGGCAGGCGTTCCTGGGGCGGATGATCGACAGCATGGACTTCGAGGTGGTCTGCGCCAATGTGGTGAGCGACACCTGCACCTTCCCGCAGTTGCCGCCCTACACGATCGTCGACCGGGACGGGATCCGGATCGGGTTTGTCGGCGTGGTGACCAACTACGAGGGCCCGGGGCATCCGGCGGGCAATGAATCGAGTTTCGCGGGGCTGGAGTTTCCCGATCCGCAGGCGATGGCCCTGAAATATGCCGCGGAGCTGCGGCCCGAGTGCGACGTGCTGGTACTCGTGTCGCACATGGGCGACGACCGCGATGCGGAACTGCTCGCCAAGGGGCAGTCGCAGTACGACGTGGTGATCGGCGGGCATACGCACGAAGAGGTCGATACGCTCATCGGCGGCACGCTGCTGACGCAGACGGGCAAAGACCTGCGGAACATCGGCGTGACGACCGTACGGATGAAGGGGCATAAGGTGGCAGGGGTCGATTACCGGATCGTCCCGCTGGCCGATTACGAACCCGATATCCTCTACCAGAAGCAGGTCGAGGCTTACTATGCCGACCCGGGGCTGAACAAACCCGTCGGGCGCTTCGGCAATGCCGCCGACAAGTGGGGACTTGCCAACTGGATGGCTGCGGCGGTAGCCGACGAGGCCGATGCCGACGTCGGTTTCTACCACATCGGCGGCGTGCGTCTCGATTCGATCCCCGCGGGCGGGGTGAGCGCGGCGAAGGTATACGGGCTGGAGCCGTTCGGGACGCTGGTGGCCCGGATGGAGATGACGCCCGCCCAGATGCGTCGCATGATCGTGTCGAAGTACAACGACCCGGTGAACGCCAAGGAGGCGCACCGTATCGACCTGATTTCGACCACGCCCTATGTGATCGTCACCGATGCGGCGGACAACGCCCTCGACGTGCAGTTCCCGAAGCTGCGCGAGGGGCGGAAGTACAAGGTTGCCGTGAGCGACTACATTTACCGGAATTACAAGGATATGGAATATACCGGCGGGGAAATCACCGTCGAGAAGGTGGCCGACATCCTGCTCGAAGAGCTCAGGGACGACAGCCCGCTGAAGATCGACAACACCCCGCGGCAGCGGGTGGTGCGCAAATAGGCGCCGCGGAAGCCTCCGGGCGTCGTCCGCGGAACGCAAATAACCGCCTGATTTTTTGCAGATTCGCAAAAAACCGTTACCTTTGTAGCCCTCACGTATGCGCGTAAGGCGCGCTGTGGGGGCTACGGGTTTAATTATTAATCATTTAACGAGCGATTGTATCGCAAAAAGAATTTCCATCATGGAAGAAACGAAAAATGTAGTCACGAACGAGAATTTCGACTGGAACGCGTATGAGAACGACCTGGGGGTCTATGACCATCCCAAGGAGGAGATCGCAGAGGCTTACGACAAGACGCTTTCGAACGTCAACGTCGGCGAGGTCGTGGAAGGTACCGTTACGGGCATTACCAAGCGCGAGGTTCTCGTGAACATCGGCTACAAGAGCGAGGGTGTCATTCCCGTTTCCGAGTTCCGCTACAACCCCGACCTGAAGGTCGGCGATAAGATCGAGGTCTATGTCGAGTCGGCCGAGGACAAGGGCGGACAGCTGGTTCTTTCGCACAAGAAGGCACGTCAGCTCAAATCGTGGGATCGTGTGAACGAGGCCCTCGAAAAGGACGAAATCATCAAGGGTTACATCAAGTGCCGCACCAAGGGCGGTATGATCGTCGACGTATTCGGCATCGAGGCGTTCCTGCCCGGTTCGCAGATCGACGTGAAGCCCATCCGCGACTACGACGTATACGTGGACAAGACCATGGAGTTCAAGGTGGTGAAAATCAACCAGGAGTTCCGCAACGTGGTCGTTTCGCACAAGGCGCTCATCGAGGCCGAACTCGAAGCGCAGAAGCAGGTTATCATGTCGAAACTCGAGAAGGGCCAGATCCTCGAGGGTACCGTCAAGAACATCACCTCGTACGGCGTATTCGTCGACCTGGGCGGTGTGGACGGCCTGATCCATATCACCGACCTCTCGTGGGGCCGCGTGAACCACCCCGAAGAGATCGTGGCGCTCGACCAGAAGATCCAGGTCGTCATCCTCGATTTCGACGACGCCAAGAAGCGTATCGCACTGGGCCTGAAGCAGCTCACCCCGCATCCGTGGGAGGCGCTCGACCAGAACCTCAAGGTCGGCGACAAGGTCAAGGGCCGCGTGGTCGTGATGGCCGACTACGGTGCATTCGTGGAGATCGCCCCCGGTGTTGAGGGACTGATCCACGTGTCGGAGATGTCGTGGAGCCAGCACCTGCGTTCGGCGCAGGAGTTCATGAAGGTCGGCGACGAAGTCGAGGCCGTCATCCTGACGCTCGACCGCGAGGAGCGCAAGATGTCGCTGGGCATCAAGCAGCTTACGCCCGATCCCTGGGAAAATATCGAAACCAAGTATCCCGTCGGCACGAAGTGCACGGCCAAGGTGCGCAACTTTACCAACTTCGGTATCTTCGTCGAGATCGAGGAGGGTATCGACGGCCTGATCCACATTTCCGACCTGAGCTGGACGAAGAAGGTAAAGCACCCCGGCGAATTCACGTCGGTGGGCGCTGATATCGACGTCGTGGTGCTCGAGATCGACAAGGAGAACCGCCGTCTGTCGCTGGGCCACAAGCAGCTCGAGGAGAACCCCTGGAACGAGTTCGAGAACCAGTTCTCGGTAGACAGCATCCACGAGGGTACGATCACCGAGATGACCGACAAGGGCGCAGTTGTCGCACTGGGCGAGAACGTGGAGGGCTTCTGCCCCGCACGCCAGCTCACCAAAGAGGACGGCACGACGCCGAAGGTGGGCGACAAGCTCGACTTCAAGGTGCTCGAGTTCTCGAAGGCTACCAAGCGTATCACCCTTTCGCACCTGCGTACGTACGAGGAGGCCAAGCGTGCCGAAGTGGCAGCCGAGAAGGCTGAGAAGCGTGCCGCCGCCGATGCTACGAAGTCGACCGTGAAGAAGATCAACGCTTCGGTCGAGAAGACGACGCTGGGCGACATCGCAGGTCTGGCCGCGCTGAAGAGCGCCATGGAGGCTGCCGAGGCGAAGAACGCCAAGAAGGCTGCCAAGGAAGAGAAGGCCGAGGAGTAATCCCCGTACGGAGGGACGGTGCAGCCGTCCGCCGATATATCGAAAGAACCGCAGGCGTTACGCCTGCGGTTCTTTTTTTGTGGGCGCGTTTGTGGGCGCGGGGGAAGGAGGGGCAGTTGGTCGCGGTTGGGAAAAGGATTGCGGGGCGGGGGGCGGGTAGACTTGGGCGAAGGATAGGCCGGGAGCGGTGAAGGACTGCGGCGGGTTGAGGCGGAGGACAGGGCTTTTCGCCCCACTCCGGGAAAGTTTGCCGCCGATTTCTTGGACGCGTGGCGATAACTCCGTATATTTCGGGCCGAATCGTAAAATATAATCAGGAACTAAATATAATCATGAACGGATACCGCGCCTTATGAAAAAGCTGATATTATCCCTGTTTTCGCTGTTTTCGGTGTTTGCGGGTGTCCCGCACTGCCTGGGGAATCCTGCCTCCGAGGAGGTTCGGGCGTCGCAGCCCAACCGGGAGAGGCGGCACGGGGCTTACTCGAAGGATAACTGGACGGTGTATTACGAGGGCAGGAAGGTGAAGGGCGCTTCGGCATCGTCGTTCACGGATCTCGGCGGCGGGTACGGTAAGGACGACTGGACGGTGTTCTACCGCGGCCGGAAGGTGGACGGGGCGTCGGCCTCGTCGTTCGAGAGCCTCGGGAACGGGATGGGGAAAGACAACTGGCATACCTACCACTACGGGGAGCGGTATGACGGGAGCGCGTTGTCGGGCGAAAGGCTGGGCGGCGGTTACTCGAAGGACAGCTGGACGGTGTATTACCGCGGCCGGAAGGTGGACGGGGCGTCGGCGATGACCTTCGAGAGCCTCGGGAACGGATACGGAAAGGATGCCTGGAAGGTATTTTACAGGGGCGGAGCGGTGAAGGGCGCCTCGGCACAGACGTTCGAAGAACTCGGGGAAGGATACGGGAAAGACGCATGGAAAGTCTATTACCGGGGGAAAGAGCTGCCGGGAGCGTCGCCCGGTTCGTTCGAGGTGCCGCGCGACGGGTGGTGAGAAATGGCCGCCACCGCTATAACGGCAGTGCCCTTCCGAACGGAAAGGCACTGTTTTTGTTTCCCGCAGGGTAAACTCCGAGACGGAATGAGCAGATTCAAGCCCCACATCGCCCTGCTGATATGCAATATCGTATGGGCCATGGACTACCCGTTTTACAACATCGTATTGCCGCACTATGTCCACCCGATGGCCATGGTGGCGGGGTCGCTGGTCGTCACGGCGCTTTTTTCGCTCGTGCCGCTGCTGTGGCAGAAGGCCGAACGGGTCGCGCGCGCCGACATCCGCAAGCTGATCGGCGCCGCGCTGCTGATCGGCGTGCTGCGCAAGGTATTCATCATGTACGGACTTTCGATGACTTCGCCCATCGACGGATCGATCATCGACACCATCGTCCCGCTGCTGGTGCTGCTGCTCTCCGTATTGCTGGGCATGGATCGCTTCACGGAGCTCAAGGTCGCGGGGCTGCTGCTCGGCATGGCGGGCGCCGTGGCGGTGGTGCTGACGGGCGCCTCGTCGTCGCACCAGCATTCGCATGTCTGGGGCAACGTGATGATCATGCTGTGCGCCTGCGCCACGGCGCTGTACATGGTCTGGTTCAAAGCCCTGGTTGCCAGGTACCGCATCACCACCGTGCTGCGCTGGGTATATTGCGTGGCGGCCGTCGTTGCGCTGCCCTTCGGGCTAAAGGAGATCATCCACACCGACTATGCCGCCATAGCCGGCCATGCGCTTTTCCCGACGCTCTTCGTGCTGACGGTGCCGACCTACCTGCCGAACCTGATGCTGAATTATGCGCTCAAGAGTGTGCCGGCCACGGTGTCGAGCATCTATACCTACCTGCAGCCTGTGCTGGCGATCGCCATTTCGGTCGGGATGGGGCTGGACAAGCTGCATGCCGATACGGTGGTTTTCGCGCTGGTGATCTTCGTCGGCGTGGGGCTCGTGCTGCGTTCCTACTCCGTGCCGCCCCGCCATCCCGATCCGCCGGCCGCGCCGCCGCACTGACCCGGGGCGGGGAATCCGGCGGGATCGAACAGTCCGGAATGCGGGTTGGCAGGACATGCGGCGTGCCCGTCTCCGAATTCGGGGGAAACGAATATCGGGACGGAGTATTGCCTGAATGCAAAAAGGAGAGCCTTTGGCTCTCCTTTTTTATGGTGCGGTGAGTTGCAGGGCGGAAAGCCTTGCAGCCTCCTGCGGATTATTCTGCGGCGGTAACCGAGAATTTGATGACGGCCTTGACCTCCTTGTGGAGTTTGGCGGTCGCTTCGTACTCGCCGACGGTCTTGATGCCCTCTACGGCGATCAGCTTGCGGTCGAGTTCGATGCCTTTGGCAGCCAGTGCCTCGGCCAGGTCGGTGGCGGTAACCGTACCGAAGAGCTTGCCCTCCTCGGCCTTCACGGCCAGCGTGAGCGGCAGGTTGGCGATGGTCTCGGCGAGTGCCTGTGCGTCGGCAAGGATCTTGGCATCCTTGTGGGCGCGCTGGCGGAGGTTCTCGGCGAGCACCTTCTTGGCGGATGCGGTGGCAGCCTTTGCGTAACCCTGGGGAATCAGGTAGTTGTTCGCATAACCGGGCTTTACGGTCACGATGTCGTTGGCGTAGCCCAGGTTTTCCATATCTTTGATCAGAATAACTTCCATTGTCTCTTCCTCCTTTAATTATTTCATGCAATCGGTTACGAAGGGCAGGATGGCCAGGTGGCGCGCACGCTTCACGGCCTGGGCCACCTTCTTCTGGAACTTCTGCGAAGTACCCGTCAGGCGGCGGGGAAGGATCTTACCCTGCTCGTTAAGGAATTTCTTGAGGAACTCCCCGTCCTTGTAATCCACGTATTTGATGCCGAGCTTCTTGAAGCGGCAGTATTTCTTTTTCTTGACGTCGACCGATACCGGGTTGAGGTAACGGATTTCAGACTGTGCCTTGTTCTCCTGTGCCATGGTTTACTCCTCCTGTTTGTTAGAAAGTTTTGCACGACGCTTCTCCGAGTATTCCACGGCGAACTTGTCCTGCTTGAAAGTAAGGAAACGGATGATGCGCTCGTCGCGGCGGTACTGCGTTTCGAGCGTGCCTATGAGCGAGCCTTCGCCCGTGAACTCGACCAGGAAGTAAAAACCGGTGGTCTTCTTCTGAATAGGGTAGGCGAGCTTGCGAAGGCCCCACGACTCCTTGTTCACAATCTGACCGCCGTTCTCGGTGATGACACCCTGGAATTTGTCAGCGACCTCCTGCACCTGTGCATCGGACAGAACCGGCGTGACAATGAAAACGGTTTCGTAATTGTTCATAATACGTTTTAAAATTAGTTAATTGTCCCTCAATGGGGTTGCAAATATACGGATTATTTGTAAAATAGCAAAGCCGCGCACCTTTTTTTCGGTTTTATCGCCGTATCTTTGAGCCGATTCCGCCGCCGGGGTCAGTCCCGGGTGTACGGACAGCGGCCGCAAAGACGGGGAAAGTGCCGGGGCGTGTTTGCCTCCGGAGCCGGAAACGGGCGGTGCCGGCCCTCGCCCTGCTGCGGGAAAGGGGATGGAAATGGAGCCCGGAACAGGATTTGCCCCGGGTTTCGGCGGTCGGCCGGCGGCGGCCTATTGCAACTGGTCGATCACGTCGGTGATGCGCGAGAAGACCTCCTCCATCGAACCCGTGCCGTTGACCGAGGCGTATTTGCCCCGGGCGGCGTAGTAGTCCGAGACGACGGCGGTCTGCTGGCGGTAGACGTCGAGGCGGCCGCGGATCACCTCCTCGGAGGCGTCGTCGGCGCGTCCCGAATCCTTGCCGCGGAGCAGGATGCGCTGGACGAGCTCCTCTTCGGGGACGTGGATGTCGACCATGATGTCGACCTTGAGCCCGTGCCGGGCAAGGAGCTTGTCGAACTCCTCGGCCTGTACCGTGGTGCGGGGGAAGCCGTCGAAGATGCAGCCCTTGACGTGCTTGTGCTCTGAGACATAGTTGGCGACCATGCCGATGACGATTTCGTCGGGGGCCAGTTTACCTGCCTTGATGTAGGATTCCATGCTGCGTCCGAGTTCCGTGCCGCGGCGGATCTCGTCGCGGATAACCTCGCCCGTCGAGACATGCTCGATGCCGTAGTGTGCTTTGAGCCGTTGTGCCTGCGTGCCTTTGCCGCAGCCCGGCGCACCGAATAAGACGATGTTTATCATATGTAGAAGCCGAATTTGGGATTTACCGGACAAAAATACGCTAAATTTTTGGGAAAGAGTAAAGAATCCGTAATTTTGTAAAAAAATTTATAATATGGAAAAGAAACGACGCACCGAAATCGCCGAGCTGGGTGAATTCGGCCTGATAGACCTGTTGACCAGAGGGTTCGACTCGGCGGACGCTTCGACGCTCCGCGCCGCGGGCGACGATGCGGCGATCGTCATGCCGCCGTCGGGCGAGGCGGTGCTCTGTTCGACGGACGCACTGCTGGAGGGCATAGACTTCGACCTGACCTATTTCCCCCTCCGGCACCTGGGATACAAGGCCGTGACGGTGGCCGCAAGCGATATCCTGGCGATGAACGCACTGCCCTCGCAACTGATGGTGTCGCTCGGTGTGTCGTCCAAGCTGTCGGTGGAGGCGTTGCAGGAGCTGTACGAGGGAATTGCCTTCGCATGCAGGGAGCAGGGGATCGACCTCGTGGGGGGCGATACGAAGGCTTCGATGACCGGACTGGTGCTGGGCCTCACGGCGCTGGGACATGCCCCGAAGGAGAAGGTCGTGTCGCGCGGCGGCGCACAGCAGAACGACCTGATCTGTATTTCGGGCAACCTCGGTGCGGCGTACATGGGGCTGCGGCTGCTGGAGCGTGAGAAGCGGGTGCTTGCCGACGTGAAAGACCCCGAACCGAAGTTCGCAGGGTACGAATACCTGCTGGAGAAGTATCTCAAGCCGCGTCTGCGAAAGGACATCGTGGAGGCATTGGCCGAGGAGGGCATCGTACCGACGTCGATGATCGATCTTTCGGACGGGCTTTCCAGCGACCTGATGCAGATTTGCAAGGCGTCGAAATGCGGGGCCCGCATATACCTCGACCGGATTCCTATCGCAAGGCAGACCTATGCCTTGGCCGAAGAGATGAATGCCGACCCGGTCGTGGCGGCGCTCAACGGCGGTGAAGACCACGAATTGCTGTTCACGGTGCCGCTGGCGTTGCAGGAGCAGGTGATGCGCATGGGGTGCGTCGATGTCATCGGCCATATAACGCCCGAGTCGACGGGGGTATACCTGGTGACGCCCGACGGCGCGGATATCCGCCTCAAGGCCCAAGGCTTTCCAGAAAAGGAGTGATTCCGGGGACGGATCCGGGTTTTCCGGGAAGGAGTGAGGCTGCCGGAGGATCAGGGGGATCCCCGGGAAGGGTAGTGCCGCGCGGGGATGCCCCGGCGGAGAAAAACGGAAGCCGTCCGCAGCGATGCGGGCGGCTTTGTCGTACAGGCGGTATGCCGGAGCGTATGTATGCGCTATGTCCGGGGCGGGACGGTGGCTGATACCGTTGTTTTGCGCAGGGGAATAAAAAAAGCTGCCACAGGGGCAGCTTCTGGCTTTGCATCCGGCCGGGGTTTAGAGTGCGTTCACGTGCAACTGGAGGGCGCTCTTCAGGTTTGCGGCCTTGTTCTTGTGCACGATATTGTGCTTGGCGAGCTTGTCCAGCATGGTGGTTACCTTGGGAAGCAGGGCTTCGGCGGCACTCTTCTCCGAGGTGTTGCGCAGTGCTTTTACGGCATTACGTGCTGTCTTGTGGTACAGACGGTTGTGGGCACGCTTGGCCGCGGTCTGGCGAATGCGTTTTTTCGATGACTTATGGTTTGCCATAATTCTGTGTTTTTTATTTTTTACTTTTTCAGTTGCTAAATCGGTTCCAGCCGTGGCTGTGTGCGGATAGGCCTGAAGCCCGCTCCTTGAAAAGTATTCACCCGTAGAGGTCTGCCGTTTTTGCGGTTCCGGTTGCCGGTCGGGAGCCCCCCCCCGGTTCCGTGCCGCTCCGCAGCCCTCCTCGTTCGTAGCCCATAGGAGAGTCGAACTCCTCTTTCAAGAATGAAAATCTTGCGTCCTAACCGATAGACGAATGGGCCAATACCACTATCGCATACCCCCGAAAGGGTGGCTTTAGCGGTGCAAAGGTAAATAAAAAAGTGAGTTTAACAAAAAATTGGCGGAAAAATATTGGATATTCTACTTTTTTGCGAGCCGGATGGTCAGCGTCGCAGGGTCGAACGAGATGCCTGCGCCGGCGAAAAGCCGTTCGATATGGCCGCTCGCCGCCATGTCGGCCGCCGACATGCAGTGCAGTGTGGGGGTGTCGATGAGCGCTGTGGCGTCGCAGAGCCCGAGCGCCACGTCGAGGTCGTGCGTCGAGAAGAAGATGCATTTGCCCTCTTCGTGTGCCAGGCGGCGCAGCAGCGACGCCAGTTCGTAGCGGTTCGGAAGGTCGAGGAAGGCCGTGGGCTCGTCGAGCAGGATCACGGGGGTGTCCTGCGCCAGAGCGCGTGCGATCAGGATGCGCTGGCATTCGCCGTCGGACATGCGATCCATGGTCTTGCGGGCGAACGACGACATGCCCACCAGCGAGAGCGAGCGTGACACGATGTCGCGGTCGGCCTGCTGCATGCGCCCGATCCAGTTGGTGTAGGGCGCGCGGCCCAGGGCGACGACATCCTCGCAGGCTAAGTTGGCGATGCGTATCTTGTCGGTGGTGACGAAGCTGACGGTGGAGGCGCGTTGCAGCGCGGTGAGTGCGGCGAGGGGCTTGCCGCAGAGCCGGATCTCGCCGGTGGCCGTGCCCAGCCCGGCGATCGCCCGCAGCAGGGTGCTTTTGCCCGTCCCGTTGCGGCCTATGAGCGCCGTGATCGACCCTTGCGGGAGCACGGCGTCGGCGTCGCGTAACAGGACGCGGCGGCCGTAGGCGAGGGTGAGGCCGTGCAGCGAGATGCCCGGTGTCCCGGGTGCGGGGCCTGTGTGCAGTCGGGGGGTATGGAGGGTGTCGGCTGCCATCTTAGAAGAGGTTACGGTTGCGGACGACGACGATGATGACCACCGGGATGCCCATCAGGGCCGTGACGGTGTTGATCGGCAGCGCCAGGGTTTTCGAAATGAGGTCGCAGACCAGCAGCAGGGCAGCGCCCGCGAGCATTGATCCCGGCATGAGGATGCGGTGGTCGGCGCTGGCGAAGAGCATGCGTGCCAGGTGCGGGACGGCCAGTCCGATGAAGCCCACGGGGCCGCAGAAGGCGGTGACGGTACCGGCCAGCAGTACGGTGGAGAGGAACAGCAGCGTACGGGTGCGTTGCACGTTGAGCCCCATCGTGCGGGCATAGTTTTCGCCCAGCAGCAGCAGGTTGAGCGGCTTGATGGCGGCGACGCTGAGCACGAGCCCCGCGGCGACGACGGGGAGCATCAGGGCGAGGTTGCCGCCCGTGACGTCGCCCAGCGACCCCATCGTCCAGATGACGAACGATTTGAGCGCCGCCTCGCTCGACAGGTATTGGAGTATCTCGACTATGGAACTGATGCCCGAGCCGAACATCATGCCCAGGATGAGGATGACCATGATGTCCTTGATGCGGCGGCTGACCGCCATCACAACCAGCAGCACGAGTGCCGCGCCGAGCCATGCCGCGCCGGCGATGCCCAGCGACTGTACGAACGAGTGCGCCGAGACGCCCAGCAGCGGGGCTCCGAGCAGGAACAGCGCTACACCCAGCCCGGCGCCCGAGCTGATGCCCAGCACATAGGGCCCGGCCAGCGGGTTGCGGAAAAGGGTCTGCATTTGCAGGCCGCTGGCGGCGAGCGCCGCGCCGGCCAGGAGTGCCGTGACGGCTTTGAGCAGCCGTATCCGCAGGATGATGTCCCGGATGGCGGGGTCGCAGTCGCCGCCCGTGAGCGCCGCCCAGATGTCGGCGGGTGCCACGGAGACCGAGCCGACCAGGAGGTCGGCTGTGAAGAGCACCACGGTCAGCAGCGCAAGCGCCGTGAAGAGGAATGTGGTTCTGCCGGCTGCCATTTAGCGGTACTGGAATTTGAAGGAGGTTTCGTAACGTACGTCGACGGGGACGCCGTTGGCCGTGCCGGACGTCCACCTGGGGGATTTCTTCAGGGTGTCGATGGCGAAGACTTCATAGCCCTGCCGCACCATGGCGATGCCGTCGTTGAAAGGATAGGCCTTGGTATACCGGCAGGGAATGGCTTCGGTGCCGTTGCGGTCTGCGAAGCCGTAGAGCGAACCCCGTTTGATGACAGCGTGGCCGTCCGAGAAGTAGCGGAACCACGGTTCCGCGCCCGAGGCCGCCGTTTGCAGCCAGAGCAGGGCCGAGAGGAGTATTGCGAGCCGCTTCATTATTCGAGCCGTTTATAATAGTAGAGTTCCGCGGTGTCGGCGGCTTGGGGATTGAATACGGCGCACAGGTCGTGCAGCACCAGGTCGGGGCGTATGACGCCCGACTCCCAGAAATCGGAGCCTCCGGCAGGGGTCTGGCGGCGGTTGTTGTTGAAGACCTGCCGGTTGCGAACGGCGGGGACGTCCGCGAACTTGGGGTTCTGGGCCGTGAGTTCGGCCAGGGTATTGCACGGGCCGACGTTGATCCACGTGTCTGCGGCCGAAGCCAGCAGGTAGGCCTCCTCGAGGTCGACGGCGACCGAGGTGTCCGAGTCGTTTTTCGTGTAGACGTATTCGCCGCCGGCGTCTTCGATCAGGCGCACCATGAAACTCCGCGACGAGGGCATGAACCAGGTGTCGCGGTAGGGCGTGTTGAGCATCACTTTCGGGCGGGGGCTCCGGGCTGCCCCGGCGATTCGGGTCTTGAGCGCGTTGTAGCGTGCGGCGATTCCGCGGAAAGTCTCGGCACCCTTGTCGCGGACGTTGCACAGTTCGGCGGCCACCATCAGCCATTCGGCCTTGCCCAGAGGCGACTCTTCCATATAGTCCCCGACATATATATAAGGAATGCCCAGTTCGCGGAGCTTGCCCGTGACGACGGTGTTTTCGCCCGTCACGCCGTAGAGCAGGACGAGGTCGGGCCGCATGGAGGCCAGCAGTTCGAAGTTGAGGTTGGTGTCGTATCCCACGTCGCGCACTTCGCCGCAGTAGCGGTGTTCGTTGACGTAGGTGTTGCTGATGTAGTCGATGCCCGAAACACCGGAGATGCGCCGCACTTCGCCCAGGGCGTCGAACATGGCCACGTGGCTCGAAGACATGCAGACGACGTGCCGCACGGGGGCTTTCACGACCTGGGCGTCGAGGCCCGCCGGGGCTTTGGCCCCCTCGCGCAGGATGAGCAGGTGCTGCTCGACGTTGCCGGCCCCCTGCCAGGGGTTGCGGACGGTGACCAGGGTCGCGGCATCCTTGTCCCGGCCGCGGATGTCGAATCCCGAAGCATATTCGGGTGTGTAGACCTCGATTGTGAAATCTGCGGCAGAGCGCGTTGCGGAGCTTCCGCAGCCGCTGGCCAGGAACCCGAAGAATACCGCTATGAGAAGTGCGAATCGTTTCATTGAGGACAAAATTAGAAAAAAATCTTGCAGAAATGTGACGATTTGTGAAAAATACACTATATTTGCACTCCGAAACGCTACGGGGTGTAGCTCAGCCCGGTTAGAGTACGCGTCTGGGGGGCGCGTGGTCGCAAGTTCGAATCTTGTCACCCCGACTGATGGAAAATCCTTGATATTCAATCGAATATCAAGGATTTTTCTTTTCTGGTATATAGTCTGAAAAGCGGCGGTGGTACACAAGTGGTACATAAATGGCCGCTATCCGAAAATTTCAATCTAAGTAGTTAAGTATTTGGTTGTTTGGTAGTTGCTGTATTTGGGCCTATACAGTCGCTCCAAACAGGCGGATAATGAATTTTATTGGGTTCATGGCTATATGAGCTGTAATCGTGTCGCAGTATCTTCTATCGGAATTTAACAAAGCGACCTGCCAATATGTTTTTGGCAGGTCTTGCAAATTTACTCTGCCGATGTCCCGATCAGCAACAGAATCAAATAGTCGGTTTCCGCCAGTTTTGCATCCGTGCCGCAGCCCCAGACGATTTTTACTTGCGGGGCAAATTCGTGGATGACGGTTAAGAGGCTGCATAGGTCATCGAAACTTATTTCCGAAACGGGATGATAGTTTACTTTTACAATCACGTCGAGGTTAGCTCCGGTGTGTAGGGCTTCCAGTTCGGTGCGGAGTTGTTCCGCCAAGACGGGCATTGCACCCTCGACCGTAATTAGGGCGCAAGATGCCGCGCTATTCAAAATGCGGTCGAAATCGTTCCGGACGATTTGCACCATGTCGTCTTCCGATGGGCTGAATTGGGTGTCGAGGTAAAGCCTGATTTCTTCTTTGTTTTTCATGTGATTTTGTTTTTGGGGGTAATACATTCCGGCTGTGAATACGCAGGTCAATTCAGCCGCTATGTACTGGAGACCATCATTGCGGCTTGCTTATTTAAGCCCTATACACTGGCTTGAAACAGGCGGTTAATGAATTTTATCGAGAGCACGACTACATGAGCCGTAATCGCACCGCAGTATCTTCTGTCGGGATTTAACAAAGCGACCTGCCGGGTGGCGGCAGGTCGGGACAACTAAGAACGGTCGGGATAAAAACTCGGAAAGGATTTGGATAACAACTTATAACTATGTGCTTTATCCGCGACCGGAATTATATACGAGCCAATATCATACTTTTCTCCATTTACTCGTGCGACTTGTTTTGCCGTTTGAATTTCGAGTCGGCTCTCCACGAGACATTATCTGTTCGATTCTTAATTCATCGGCATACTTAAATAAGTATGATCCGATTCGTTTTGTGACTTCATGAGTTATCGCTTCGGTGTCTTGCTTATAAGCGTATAACATCCGTAATCGGTCATATTGGTCATTGAAATGTGTTTCGATAATTTCGTCGATAACGTGCGAATCGAATTCCGTACCCTCGACGGCTTGTCTCAAAGCCGCCAAATCCCGCATGTCGATTTCCTCCAAAATCGCTCGTGCGCTTAGCCTGCTGTTAGAGGTTACCATAATATTTCCATCGTTTCATTAAAATGATGCGATTGCTCGAACAGAATGGGTTGCTTCCCAACTGCTCTCTATGGGTTGTCCGGTAGCACTGTATCCCTTGAAACATTTAATGTACCGAGGGTATGAACCATTATTGTTCACCTCTTCGGAAGACCAGTAAGTGCCACCGGCTGACGATGCGTATTTTAATGGCATTCCATTGTTGCCAATCGAAGAGCCATTGACCTCAAAACGATAGTAAAATAGGGTTGTTAAATCGTCTATTGTTGGTAATTCCCAAGCGGTATTTGACTGCTTTTTTGTATTGATCCAATCGGAAACAGGATAAGAAGCCTTGTTATTACTACTATTCCACTTATACCATGGCAGCAAGGCTTCGTCTAATGAGAGAATTTTTCCATGTTTCCTGTCTGCATCAAGATAATAAATGATTCCTTCAAGACCGGCTTCATTGTAATAATTCATTAAGACGTATGTCCCATCATTTTCCTTGTAGCAGGGTTTTGTTATGCTTAAATCCAAGGCACATGTAGGAATAAGTGCATGTTGTGTTTGGCTCTGAAACCAAATCTCTCTTAAATTAGGACACTCTTGGCATCTTAGAGTGTTGATATATTGGTTGTTGGATAAATCCAACACATCTATCTGATTGCTTTTTATTTCTAATGTTCGTAATTCCGGGTTATTAGTCGTTTTTAGCGCAGTTAGTTGATTGTAATTGCACTTTAAATATTGCAAAAGGCTGTTTGTTTCGAGATTTAATTCTGTCATGTGATTGGCTTCGCAGTTTAATTCGACTAATTGTCGATGCTTTGTTACATCTAATGTGGTTAAATTATTGTTGTTGCAATATAATTTTTGGATATTGGGAGATTGGGAAATGTCAAGCGATTCCAATTGATTGCCTGAAACATTTAACCTTGAATATCGAGAACTTGTAATTTTAAGTTTAGTCGAATTGTTCAATGCATAGCTCAGATATGGGTAGTCCGTTGTTTTAGTTGGATCATAGATTGCAGCATAGTTGTGAAATGTAATGGATGCAACATCCCCTAAATTGATCTCTTCGAATGGGTTATTGTGCCAAATTAAGTCTCCGAGATTATAACAGTTGGAAATATCAAGAATCCGGATATTATTGTTATCACACGTTAATTGGGTTAAACTTGTGCAACTTGTCGCGATTAACGATGATAGTTGGTTCTGTGAACAATCAAGGTCTCGTAACGTCGAAGCATTGCCTAATGTCAGTAATGTAAGCATATTGTTCTGGCAATATAATAAACTTAGCTTCAAACACATGCTTATGTCCAAAGATGATAGTTTATTGTCTTGACAGAATAGACGATCTAAGTTATGGCAATTACTTAGATCGAGAGTTTCAAGGTTGTTGTTTCCGCAACTCAAAGTAAGCAAATAGGGGCACATGCTTATGTCCAAAGAAGAGAGTTTGTTGCCGTCACATTGCAAAGTGGTTAAGTTAGAACAATCTTGAACATTAAGTGATGTGAGATTGTTGTTGCCACAAGACAGGCCGATTAGTTCCGAACATCCGGTCAGGTCGAGGGCGGTAAAATTATTGGTATGACAATTCAAATTGGTAAGGTTGACCCAATTGGAGCAGTCAAGTTTGCCAGTTAGTTTATTGTCACCACAACTAAGCCAAGTCATTTTTTCAGCGTTGGGAGGTAATATGAGTTTTGAAATTTTATTGTAACCACATGTCAGTTCGGTTAGTTGTGTGTTTTTACTCAAATCCAACTCTGTCAAAGAGTTGTTGTCACATGCTAGACCTTCTAAGTTTGTAAAATGCTCAATTCCTTCCAGCGACGCGATGCCCAGACTTGATACGATTAAAGATTTCAGCTTCTCGATTTCGAATCGGGATATTTCATTGTCGCTATTTTGGTCATAATTTGCAACCAAATAAGCTTTGAAATTTGGATCGGGTATGTCTAAGACCGGTATGGCGGATTGAGTAATAGTGATAGTCTGTGAAATATTCTGTTGGGTATTGGCTATCATGATTTTGCCGATGCGTTCGGCGCCTGTCGTATTTTCAGAGATATTAAATCGAAGTTGATTTTCTTGTAGTGCACGAGTTTCTATTTGAGTTATCCACGTATCGGTTTCATTAATTTTAATTTCAAAATCAATATTATGTTGCAGTGTAACATCGACTGTTCCTCCTTCTTGGGGAACTTGATAATCCGTCTTACCAATTATAAGCGCATCTTTTTGTAATTGAGTAATTTCAACGATTTCGTCGATATTATTCTCCTTATTATAGAAGTGAATTTCGGTAGATCGGTTATCGCAAGTGGTATTGGAGGCTATCGTATAATAATGCGTATGGGTCGATATGGCCCGTGTCGGGGATTCCGTAATCCAATCGACCGAAGGCATAGCGACTTCGTAATCGACATTGCTGTTCAATTCGACTTTAATTGTCTGTCCGTCACTTGGAACGATATACTCTTTTTGAGTAAGAACAAGTGCCGGAGAAGCTCCGAATTGGTAAATTTTTATGGTTTCTTTTCCGATTTCGCTTGTGATCGTAATCGTACCTTCCCTTGTTGCGGTCTCTTCATTGGGAGATATTGAAAACAAAAGGCGCGATGTTGTCATTGCACGCGATCCGACATAAGACACCCAAGATTTGTCCGCTTGTGCGATTTCATAGTCGAACGAGATGTTTGCATTAACCTCGACTGCGATTTGTTCTCCTTGTGCGGAGACTTCAAATTTGGATTTTGTAACGGTCAGTGCATCTTTGCCTTTTTGAGTAAGAACGAATTTTGCGGACTCCGTTGCACAAGTAAACGTGTAGGTCGCATTCCGATCGTCCGATAAGTTGTTTTCGTCGATGTTGAATGTAACGACATCGTTGTTTTGTCCTGTGGTTTTAGAGGGGCGACACCATGATACGGTTTCTCCGGATAAGGCCCATGTTCCGTTGCAAGTCACGATGACGCTTTGCGTATTTGAATTGCTTGAAACAGTCGCCGATCCCGGATTCAATGAAATATTGGAATTTGGCGCGGCTTCTTGTGTTACATGAAGGGTCGCCTTTTCATTGCCAAGCGTGAATGTAAACGACGTATTTCTTGGTTGTAATTCCATGTTTTTCTCAACGGAAAAAGTTACGTTGGCTCCGTTCCCGCCTGACGTGATAGAGGGGGTGCACCAACTGTCGCCTCCGGATAGCGACCATTGACCGTTACTTGCGACAATCACATTTTGAGAATCGTCATTCGCCGGAAATTTTAGATTTTGGGGAGCAATTGATAAAACGTAGTTTCCTCCTTCCTCCTTGTCTGTTTCGCTTTTACTGCAACAAGAGAGAGACAATACAATGAACAGCAATCCGATGATCCGTTTCATGATTTTAAGACTTTAATTGTTTTTCTGCGCTTTCTCTCTACGTCGGGCCTCTCGTTTGGCCTGACGTTCGGCCTTGCGGCGTTCCTTTTTCGTCAAAGCGGGCGTTTCGGAATCAGTTTCCGTGACGATGCTATTATCTGGCTCGGTCGGTGTAGTCGAAATACCCGGCTTTTCCGTCTCAATATCATCATCGAAAATTATCTCCGTTATGGATTCGGCCGAGGCTTCTTTCTGCGGCTTGGATGCGGTGGTTGGAGTCGGTGTGGAAACACTCGGATGCGAACTTTTCGGGACATAGGGCGGTGATTGTACCTTTACTTCATCCAAACGTTGCGGTTGTTCCGTCCGGCTCTCGACGGCTTTCGGTTTTTTGTCTTCCTTGCATGATTTGAATCCGCCGCACAGTCCGATGACAAGAGCAATAATTATCGTCGCTACGATACTGCCGCAACCGAACTTAGATTCTTCCTCGACCTCCTCTATTATGAATTTTCTGCCCATATTGTTGAAGTGTTAAAGTTTAATCCATGTGTGATTTTTTGTTGGATTCCGATTGACGCTTTCTCTCGACTGAATATCGCTTTTCTGGAGTAAATCGGTTCGGGCGGAAAGATACCATCGGGCAATCCAAGTATGGATGGCTCGATAAGAGCTGCTTCTTCGCAGCGCAGTTGCATATTCATTGGGGAATAACAGCCTGAATGCTGTAATAAAATCGTTGGAATCGAACTCGCGGCCGAGCTTTCCGAGGATTTCGTGGATGTGATTATCCAAGAATGCCTGTAAGGTGTCCTTGTAATAGGTCATAGCAACAAGTTTTATGTTGCCATTCGACTCCTGTATGGCTGGGTTAGTAGTAATTAGTAGTAAAAAGAAAGTGTGGAGTCAGTTTCGTTCATCTCAAAGAAGGTTGTGGCGAACCCATAGCAAAATAAACGACGCGATACCCCACACTTGATAGATATGGGGTAACGGGCACACAGAATGCGCCCTGCCATGATCTAAACAAGAATGAGTGCTGTTCGTTGCCCTTTGCTATTGAAAATTGCCACATTTTCTTTGAAAGGCGTGCGAAAAACACTTCCAGTATGTCCGCCGCAGTCCTTGCGGACGTCGACAGTGACAAAGTTAGAAATTATTTTCACTCGAACAACACTCGAAGTGGGGTATCGCCGTATAAATTTCGGCGGAATCGGCTTCGGGATTCTCTACGTTCCGAGGCCATCATAAAAAAAGCCGGAGTCTGTTGTTAAGGCTCCGGCTTCACTCGCGGCACGATGGGGTTATTTGAAAGTTATATTATACCTTTGACAATGATAAAAGAAAGTGGCTATATCCACATCATCGTGATTTTTGATACACCAGTCAAACATTTCATCGCATTCAGTAGGATCGTAATCGGGATGCCATTTACTTACCAAGTGGAAAAGTCGTAACCCTTCTTCGGGCCCAAATTCACTGGCGAGAGCTTGTCCGATGGATTTCCAGACGGCACGTCCAACAGTGATATCAATCTGTTTTTTCTGAATTATTATTATCAGTGAATATGCCCGTTGTTTTGTGGCTACATCCATTACGGCTTTTCGAGCCTTCTTCACCCTGCGCGGCGCACTGTATTTGTTCGGCTTGTAATACAAGTACGGAGGAGCATCAGGGGTGAAATAGGGTTGAGGGTCATAGCTGGCCACACGCAGCCTTACGACATCGCTGCCACTTTCATCGACGATTAGTGGCGTCCGTTCTTGTATTTCGTCCACGAGAGCATAAAAGTGAGCTTTATGGCGTTCTGGATAAGCTATTCGAAAGATGCAGCATAAACCATCGCCTCCGACAGATAGCCCAGCATAGCATAAACTGCTGATTCTGTCTTCCAACATATTTTTGACCAAGTTCCATCGCCCTTTTACACGAGGGTTCTGTTTCCCATCAATGTCAATGCAGATATAGCCACTATGAAGATGTTGAAGCCTCTTTTTGGCGCGTGTGTCGAATACACCGGCAACGGTTACGCACGGTATCTCGAATTTCTTAATTTTGGCGCGTGTTTCCGGATCTTTAGTGCCTCGATATTCGTCTACTATATTTTGGTAGGAGGTCGTTAATAAAAATGTCCATAAATCGACCGTTGCGACAGGTATTGTGCTAACTACGTTTGCAAAGAGCGAAACTTGGGGCCCAACAATGCCTTCAGGAATCCTAACAACGGTGTTTGTCCTTGAGAATATGAGTTTATAGTTTTGGTTCATTGCGTTTGAAATTATCATTTTATCCGAAGAGCGTCGGTATGATTTTGTTATTCAGTGTATTGCATATTGACTTGTTGCCTGTTTCTTGTATATTCCCAGTCCGGTTATTGCTCTGAGAAATAAGACGGGATGTTTTAAGTCCCGTCATTATCCGCTTTCTCGTCATCATCTTTCCCGCCCAATTACTCTCGACTTTTCTGTCATATTTTTGCGAGTTCACGTCCACCTGCTTCCGTCAACTGACGAAAGATTGCATAATACGTGCTGGTGTCTTTGTGGGCGGTTCCTCCCGATAGAATGCATAATCCATCAATACTCTGAATGCTCTTAAATGGAGCCGCTCCGGCATTAATTTAATAGATTCGTAGAATGAGATGAAACACACAAAAGATTCTCGGGGTTTCTGTCTCCGGTGCTTCTTGGTTACCTCCCTTTGTTGTTCAATAAATTCATTCATTTCATCTTCTGAAATGTCGGACAGCATCTTCAATGGATCAAATTCGTTATTCATAAATTTTTTAATTAGTGATTTTTTTGAATTGTTCTTTGCAATATTGCCCGACGGTGGGGATTGAATTCTCTTTCATCCAGTCTTCGATCTCATGTCGGATGAACACCAAGCGCCGTCCCCCGTGGGCGGGTCTATGAAATGGGATGAGTCGTTGATGCGTGAACTTGTAGATCGTGGCCTTGGAATAGCCTGTAAGTTTAATCACATCATCGATGCCCATAATTTCTGGTGGAGGTGATTCCGGCTTATTGGGATAAGAGTTGGGGCGGTTGCCGAAGCCGAGGCTCACGCAGAGTTCGATAAATTGCTTTACCGTGAGTCCCGCGATGGGGAAATCATCGGGGAAATTGGATATGTTGTTGTGTGCGTCCATAGCTGTTTGATATGTTTGCACACTCTCTATACGAAAAACAGGGCTTAATAAAAATAATTAAGCCCAAAAATCCCGATTTTCGGGCTTTTTTGAGGGGTTTGGAAAAAATACTTTATTAACTTATCCTTTTTTTGAGTGCTATTTTAGACTTGTGCTAAAAAAGGCTTAAATGCACGTAGAATTTTTACATCATCGTCATATTTATCTTTCCGTTGTGACACGGCTTTTATTTTGTGCGCTGCGCTCCAAATGGTATTATAGGAATTGATCTTTAACTCCTGCATGATCCAGCGATAGGACGTAGGATGTCGAGCATATAATGTTGCATATATAATATAAACCCATATTCTCAGATCGAGGTGGGCTTTTGCGAGAAAAGTTTCCCTTAAAATTGAAGTAGTCTTTTTACAATCTCTGCATATAACATAGCGATAATTAGAACGATACTGCTGTATGTGGCTGAATCCGCCGCAATGACCGCAGTAAGTCGTTTTTGCCTGAAATATGAGAGTGAAAACCTTTTCCTCCGTTGGAAATAATTTCAATATTTCAGCATATGGTTTGGGATAGTAGGCCATACAGGAGAAAATGGATTACAAGGCAAGATATTTTTGTAGTTTGCTTATGCTATCCTTGTGCTTCTGTGGATTCTTTTCTTTCAGCTTTCTAATGTTGAGTAGCTTCCATTGAACCGACGGATAATGCAGGAAATCCCGGTATTCCGATGCGTCCCAATCCGGCGTCCCGTCTTCGAATCCGAGTAAAAACGCCTTGTCTGTCGGTGTTAGATGGTCGTTGATATACTCGACCAGTCGGCGACGGGTCACTTCGTACTGTTCATAGGTGAACGGCGTCGAGGACATGCCCTCGAATTGGTTGGTCAGGGCGTCGCACTGGTCGTTGAAATTGGGATTGAGCGACTCCAAGATCGGGCGGTCGCTTCCCAGCAGGCAGAAGATGAAACCGCGCTTGATCTGGTCAAAGTCTTTGATATAATCGAGCATCAGACTTACATCGAACAGGTCGCGCGGGTGCTGGCGGTCGAGTGCCGCCGTGATCTTGCCACCGTAGAGTTGTGACAGCGGAACGATGCGGGCTTTGCAGAATACGCCGAAATCTTCTTGGGCGAGGTCGCATAAGGGCAATTCGATGGGCGGTGCGATAATGCCGCGCTTCACGTCGTTTACCTCTACTTTGACGAAATGCCCGTTATGGGTGCAGATCAATTTGTTGGGAACTTCGCGTATTGCAATGCCCGGTATTGCAGCCTCGATCTTTGCCTTTATCGCTTTCAGCCGTTCTTTGATATGGGCGAGGCTTGCTTCCCGCGGCTCGACGGGAATATAGGTCAGGTCGATGTCTACCGAATATCGCGGCAGATTTTGCACGAACAGATTGATTGCCGTGCCGCCGTGAACGGCAAAACATTCTTCCGTCGAAATAATCGGGATGATGCGGAGCAACAGCCGCACGCGCTCTTTGTACTCTTGATTAATCATTTTTCAGTTCTGCCGGAATAGTGATTTGGTATTTCTTATCGTAAACGCCTCCTTTGGCGATTACCCGCTTGCCACTGCCGAGGTCTATTTTGTCGAGGTTGAGGGCCCCGAACCACGCATGATGGGCCTTTTCGGCCATAAAGAGGAACAGCCGCTTCACTTTGACGGAACGGCACTCCTCCAACAGTCGTTGCACATTCTTTGGCGGGAGTATCGACAGCATTTCCATCACATAATAGAGGTCGGTAATGTCGTAATATTGCGGAGCGAGGTGCAGACACTCCATAAATGCCCGTTCTGGGGTAGAGATCGGCAACTCGAAAACCCCTTGTCGGGTGGTGGTGATTCCGGTGTCGGAATTGAATATTTCGGTGGTAAACAGCCGGAGCGTAACTCCCCAGTCGTATTTTCTGAACCAAAGCGGTAAATACTCCTTTTGTGGCGCAGACAGCGAAACGGTTGGCCTGCCCATCGGGAGGTAGTGCGAATATCCGTGTATCTCCAATGCCGACATGGCTCCGATTGTCAGATGTTTGTCAGCCTGTGTATTGAGGCTGTACATGGCTCCGTATAATGTAGGCGTATCGCCCGTGCGGATCATTGCACCCGTGCCTATGGGGGTCAGCCAAGCGGATTCGACGTATCTGTGTTGGGTGGAATGCGGTATGTTATTTTGCTTCATCCACGAGGTCAGATACACGGCTCCAGCCGGAACCTCTTGCAGTAATTGGTTTATTTTCGACTCGTTTTTTACGCTCATAGCGCAAATATACAAAAAATATTAAACCATTGTTGGCCTATTACAAAACTTTTGCTGCCTCGTTGATTACCTTGTTGTCGAAGCTGTCGAGGTAGGTGTTGGTCGTCTCAAGGTCGGCATGACCGAGCATCTGCGAAATGATTTCGCGCGGGATTTTATTGTATTGCAAGGTCATTGCCATTGTATGACGGCTTACATAGCTGGTCAAATGATAATCGATGCCGAGTTCTTCGGCCAACGATTTCAAATATTTCTGATATTTGGCGTAACGGCTTCGGATGTGGTTGTATAGCTTCTCGCCCGTATAGCCGGAACAAGTGATGATCGGTAACAAATAATTTTCGACGGTTGGCGAGGCAGATTTCAGCTGTTCGATCAATCCCTGAATCTCCGGCGTAATGTGGATTCGGATGGCAGTTGCGTTCTTTTGGTGCTTGATTTTGTTGCGTTTGTAAACGATATAATTCCCGTCAGCCAGCCGTTGAATATGATCGGTCGTAAGGTAGGCCATATCGACGAACGACATTCCGTAGCAGTAGTAAGAAAAAAGAAAGAGTTGCCGGGCGTATTCGTTTTGGGGATTCTGTGCGGGCGTATCTTTGAGTTTTTGCAAGTCTTGAGGCGGGAGGTAGCGTTTCTCGGTCGCTTCTTCCAACTTGGCAATCTCGAAGCCGCCTTTGACGAAAGGATAGGTCGCTTCCGAACCGACACCTTCTCGTTTCGCTTGATTCAATATAGCCCGCAATGCCTTGAAATAATATTTGCGGGTATTGCCCTTGCAACCCCGCTTTTGCAGGAACGTATCGAAATTGCGCACGTAACGCAGGTCGATGTCGGAAAACAGCCGTTGACTCAGTTTGCCGTCGTAATATTTGAGCAGTCGAAGCGTTTCGAAATAGCATTTGGCGTTGCCCGTATGTCCGGTATCCCTTAATGTTTGGATGTGATTTTCGAGGTATGCGCAGAATTTTCCCTGCTTGGAGGGGTTCAAAAATGTTTCCTCAAATTGGTTCAGTGTCCAGTCGATGCCGTCTATCTCGAATTTCTCGATAATCTCGCGGGCGCGGGCTTTGACTTTGTCCAAAAAAGCATTGTCCTGAATTCGTTTCTTATTGGCCTCCCGCTGCTTTTCGCCTTTCAGATTCCGTTCGATGGTAAGTCGTTCGGCCGAATTGTCCCAATAGGCCGGATCGACGTATAATTTCAGACTGATGCGCTTGCGACTGCTGTTTTTAGTGACGCATAATTGGAGAATGTGATACCCCATTGAATTGGGTTTGTATTTCCGTAAAACGATGCGAACAGAGTAGGCCATTTTCCGATGTAAAATAGATGGTGGTACAAAAGTGGTACAAGAAAAATCGCAATAGATGACAATAAGGCAAAATCGCAATTCTCTGTACGTGATGTAAATATACTAAAATAAAGTTAATTACTCTTATCGGAAAAAATAAATTTCTCCTCTGGGGGGCGCGTGGTCGCAAGTTCGAATCTTGTCACCCCGACTTTTCGAAAAGCCTTGATAATCTGATGATTGTCGAGGCTTTCTTGTTTTTGTATCTGTTCGTACGGGTAGGGCTGTGCGGGCGGGGGAATACGATTCTGCGGGGAAAATACGTTCTTATATACAAGGGCGGAAGATGCGGGCGGTGCGGGAACCCCGGCTGACCGCAGACGGGAAATGTCAATTTTTTTACTATCTTTGTGACGGATTCCGTATGGCGGCCGTCGTTTTTTTGCTGTGAGGCCGCCGATTCTTGCCGGCTCGCCTGTGGGCGGCAGTTTTTGATATTTGCCCGGAGGAATGCCCTTTTCCCGGGAATATCGTCCGAATGCGGAGGAATTTGCAGGGGAGCCTGCGGTTCCGGGTGTATCTGTGATTTTATTGCGCCGTGCCTTTTTTTGTACGCTGACGACCGTACCGGGGACATTGCCGCCCGCATCCGAAAATTATAACGAAAAAATAAACGATAGTGCTTATGAAACAAAGGAAAATGCTTTCATTCACGCTTTACCAGCTCGGGCTGCTTTTCCGCCAGGAGCTGCCGGGACTTGTTGCCCAGGCCGATGCGAGCCGCGATGCCGGGGAGTTCCGGGCCCGGCTCGAAGAGTTCGTCGCCCGGCATGCGGCGGCGCAGGGCGAGGCGGCGGAACAGATCCGCCTGCTGATCGGCTACGACGGGCGGGAGGTGAGCGAACTTTCGACCGGTGAGCAGATGCCCGTGCGGACGCTGGAATTGCTGTGGCAGTTCCTCACGGGGCGGCTGGAGAACCCGGAGATGCGTTGCGACCTGTTCATCGACCTGTTTTTCCAGTTCAAGCGCCTTGAGGGGCTGGAGTTGCAGCCGCTCACGCCGCAGCGCGTCCGTATCCGCAGCGATCGCTGGCCAACGGGGCTCGATCCCGAGGTGGCGGAGGTGCGCGCCCAGAACAGGGAGCGTATGCTCCACCTCTTGGTGCAGAAGATCGAGAACCGCAAGTCGACCCCTTCGCGGTTCCGTTTCGAGGAGGGGATGACCTACGAGGATAAATACCGTCAGGTAGGCGTCTGGTGGGGCGATTTCCGGTTCCACCTGGCGATGGCCGTGAAGAGCCCTTCGGAGTTGAACCGGTTTCTGGGCAACTCGCTCTCGGCGGAGACCATGTACCTGCTGTCGAAGGCCCGCAAAAAGGGGATGCCGTTCTTCGCCACGCCCTATTACCTCTCGCTGCTGGACATCACCGGCAAAGCGTACGACGACGAGGCGATCCGCAGCTATATCCTCTATTCGCCGCAGCTGGTCGAGACCTACGGGAATATCCGCGCCTGGGAGAAGGAGGACGTTGTCGAGGCCGGAAAACCCAATGCGGCCGGGTGGCTGCTGCCCGACGGGCACAATATCCACCGCCGTTATCCCGAAGTGGCGATCCTGATCCCCGATACGATGGGGCGTGCCTGCGGCGGGTTGTGCGCCTCGTGCCAGCGGATGTACGACTTTCAGAGCGAACGGCTCAATTTCGAGTTCGAGAGCCTGCGCCCCAAGGAGAGCTGGGATCACAAACTGCGCCGCCTGATGGCTTATTTCGAGGAGGACACGCAGCTGCGCGACATCCTCATCACGGGCGGCGACGCCCTGATGAGCCAGAACAAGACGCTGCGCAATATCCTCGAGGCGGTCTACCGCATGGCCTGCCGCAAGCGCAAGGCCAACCAGGCGCGTCCCGACGGTGAAAAATATGCCGAGTTGCAGCGCGTGCGGCTGGGGTCGCGCCTGCCGGCTTACCTGCCGATGCGCATCGACGACCAGCTGGTGGAGGTGCTGAAGGAGTTCCGGGAGAAGGCCTCGGCCGTCGGCGTGAAGCAGTTCGTCATCCAGACGCATTTCCAGTCGCCGCTGGAGGTGACGCCCGAGGCGCGGGAGGCTATCCGGAAGATACTTTCCGCCGGGTGGCTCATCACCAACCAGCTGGTATATACCGTCGCGGCATCGCGCCGCGGGCATACCACCCGGCTGAGGCAGGTGCTCAACTCGCTGGGCGTGGTCTGTTACTATACCTTCTCGGTGAAGGGCTTCGGCGAAAACTACACCGTCTTCACGCCCAACAGCCGCTCGATGCAGGAGCAGCAGGAAGAGAAGCTCTTCGGGCGGATGACCGCTGAGCAGACCGCGGAACTGGATGCGGCGCTGACCGGCGAGGGCGACACGGCCGGGCGCATCCGCCGCTTCATGAAGAAACACCGGCTGCCGTTCCTGGCCACCGACCGCAGTGTGCTGAACCTGCCGGCCATCGGCAAGAGCATGACCTTCCGGCTGGTGGGCATCACGGCCGAGGGGAAGCGTATCCTGCGTTTCGACCACGACCGTACGCGCCGCCACAGCCCGATCATCGACCGTATGGGCGAGATCTACATCGTGGAGAACAAGTCGGTGGCGGCCTATCTGCGCCAGTTGGAGAAGATGGGCGAGGACGCGGAGGATTACGCCAGCATCTGGGGTTACACGCACGGTCAGACCGAGCCGCGTTTCGGGCTGTACGTCTACCCCGACTTCCCGTTCGGGGTGACCGACCGGGTGAGCAATCTGGAGCTGGAGTAGTTGCCGGTGGAAAAAGCAGGGGCCCGGCCGGATGCGCTCCGCCGGGCCCCGATATATTTGGATATATCAGAAATTCTTATTATCTTTGTGTAAAGTATAATAGGGCCGGTCGAAGAAGGATCACTGACAAGGATCGGGCCGGAAGAACAGCACCCGAATTATGAAACCGTCCGAACGATTGCAGTCGCTCGATGCCCTGAGGGGGTTCGACATGCTCTTTATCATGGGGTTCGCCTCGCTCGTCGTCGCCGTGTGCGGCCTGTGGCCCAACGCTGTGACCGACAGCATTGCCAGCCAGATGGGGCATGCCAGCTGGGACGGCTTCACCCACCACGATACGATCTTTCCGCTGTTCCTCTTCATTGCCGGGGTGAGCTTCCCCTTTTCGCTTTCCAAGCAGCGTTCGCTGGGGTTGTCGACCGGGACGATCTATGCAAAAATCGTCCGCCGCGCGCTGACGCTGGTGTTGTTGGGGGTGATTTACAACGGGTTGTTCAGGCTTGATTTCGAAAACCTGCGTATTGCCAGCGTACTGGGGCGCATCGGCCTTGCATGGGGCATAGCCGCGGTGCTGTACCTCAATTTCGGGGTGAAGGCGCGCATTGCGATCGCCGCAGCCATACTGGTCGGTTACGGCCTGTTGTCGGCGCTGGTGGCGGCACCCGACGTCGCGGGCGCAGGGCCATTGACCCGGGAGGGGTGCCTGGCAGGGTATGTCGACCGGCTGCTGTTGCCGGGTAAGCTGTACGGCAAGACATTCGACCCCGAGGGGCTGCTCAGTACGGTGCCCGCCGTGGTGACGGCCATGCTGGGCATGTTTACGGGGGAATTCGTGCGGCGGCAGGACTTGTCGGGCGGCCGCAAGGCGTCGTGGATGATTGCGGCGGCCGTGGCGCTGCTGGTCGCAGGGCTGGCTTTCAACGGGGTGGTGCCTGTGAATAAATCGCTGTGGTCGAGTACGTTCGTATGTGTCGTGGCTGCCTATTCGCTGGCGATGTTCGCCCTGTTCTACTACCTGATCGACGTCAGGGGATGGCGCCGCTGGACGCTCTTCTTCCGCGTCGTGGGACTCAATTCGATCACGATCTATCTGGCCCAGCGTATCGTGGGCTTCGGGCGTATATCCGATTTCTTCCTCGGGGGCGTGGCGTCGAAATGCCCGGAGGCGCTTGCCGCCGTGGTCAATAGTGCCGGCTATGTGGCCGTCTGCTGGCTGTTTCTCTATTTCCTTTACAGAAAGAACGTCTTTCTGAAGGTGTAGCCTGCGGATTCCGTCAGGTGCTGCGCGCAGGCGCGGCTGGCGCGGAGTTTGCTTCACGCCCAACCGATTGTATAATAAAAAATCATTGCTATGAATAAGACGATTCACCGCGCACAGACGCGCGGACACGCCAACCATGGTTGGCTCGATACCTACCATACGTTCAGTTTTGCCGGATATTACGACCCCCGGCGAATCCATTTCGGCGCCCTGCGGGTGCTCAACGACGATACGGTCGCCCCGGGCGAAGGATTCGGGACGCATCCCCACGATAACATGGAGATCGTGTCGATTGCGCTCGAAGGTGCGCTCCGCCACGGCGACAGCATGGGGAACATGCAGGAGCTGCGTCCGGGGGAGATTCAGGTCATGTCGGCCGGGACGGGCATTACGCACAGCGAGATGAACGCCAGCGACACGGAGCCCGTGAAATTCCTGCAGATATGGGTGCTGACCGATGCGGAGAACCATACGCCGCGTTACAACCAGATCCGGCTGGCGCCGGCAAAGCGCAACGAATTGAGGACGATCGTGGCTCCCGAAGGCCGCGGTGGCGAAAACACGGGCTGGCTCCATCAGGATGCCTGGTTCTCGACGCTCGACCTGGACAAGGGGCATGACGTTGAATACCGGATGCATACGCCCGGGAACGGGGCCTATGTCTTCGTGATCGAAGGGCTGGCCGAGGTGGACGGCGAAGTGCTCGGCCGCCGCGACGGCATGGGGGTCTGGGATACCGACGGCTTCGGGATCAGGGCTTCGGCCGACGCCCAGGTGCTGGTCATCGAGGTGCCGATGCGTTAACGGGCGGATATATAGGTGAAAGCCTGCTGGAAACCAGCAGGCTTTTTTTATTGCTGCCGTGCCGCACCGGCCGGGCGGAAACGGAAAATCCCCTTCCGCCCGGCCGAAGACAGTGTATTTTTCGTATCTTTGTTTGCCGGTTCCGGCAAAATATCGTTGAATTCGTAAATGAGATACGCTATGAAAAATTATTTCGTCGCACTCGCCTTCACGGCGCTGTTCCTGCCCGTGGCCTGTGCCTGCGGCACGCCCGAACCCGCCCGCAGCGGGGACGGGGATCCCCTGCCCGGGAACCCCGGGGCAAAGAGCTACAAGAACCCGGTTTTCCGGGAATTCCTCGTGGCCGACCCCACGGTAATACGCGCCGAGGACGGGAATTTTTACCTCTATGCGACCGAGAGCGGAAAGAACAACATCCCCATCCTGCGCTCGTCCGACCTGGTGAACTGGACGAAGGTCGGCTAGGTCTTTACGGCGGGGAACCATCCGCAGATAACCGACAAGGCCGGGGCCAACCTCTGGGCGCCGGACATCAACAAGATCGGCGACAGGTATGTGCTGTATTATTCCCAGCCGGGGGAGAACAACAAGCACGCCATCGGCGTGGCGTCGGGCCCCTCGCCTGTCGGGCCCTTTACCGACCACGGGAAACTGATCGGCAGCGACGAGATCGGGGTCGATATTTCGATCGACCAGTTCTACATCGAGGAGGACGGACACAAGTACATGTTCTGGGGAAGTTTCCGGGGCATCTGGGCGATTGAACTTGCGGACGACGGGTTATCGCTCAAACCCGGGGCCGGGAAGCGTAAGATCGCCGGCGACCAGTACGAGGGCACCTACATCCACAAGCGGGACGGATACTATTACCTGATCGTCTCGACGGGCGATTTCATGAAGGATTACCATGTAGTCGTCGGCCGCAGCCGGTCGCTGATGGGGCCTTATGTCGATCGTGCGGGGCGCGACATGCTCGGCGTGCACCACGAACTGGTCGTGGGCAACGGCAACGGGTTTGTCGCCCCGGGGCATAATGCGGAGTTCATTACCGACGACAAGGGGCAGGACTGGATGCTCTACCACACCCGGCTCGAGGTGGGCGGGCCGCGTTACCTGCTGCTCGACCGGATCGAGTGGAATGACGGGTGGCCCGAGGTGCGCGGGCACGTACCCGCCCGGAGTGCCGAAGCTCCCGTTTTCGAGTAGCCCGGCGGCAGGCCGTGTGATGTCCGTGCGTGCGGCGTCCATGCCTGCGACCTGTCTGCGATGTCCATGCCTGCGATCTGCCTGCGGCATCGCGGTTGACGCGGCCGGGGCGGGCGTATTGCCGGCAGGAAGAGAGAATTCCGGCGGGATCCCACATGGGTTCCCGCCGGAATTTTTACGGATCGGACAGCCCCCCCCCTGGATCAGAACTCCGAGGTGAAGTGGAAGCGGATGTCCTTGAAATTCTCCTGCGCCAGCGCCAGCCCGTAGCTCGTGTCGGCGAGGAAGACGTCGCGGCCGTGCTTGTCGACGGCCATGTTGGTGTGCTTGCGGCGCTTGAAATCGGCCAGCTGCTCGGCGTTGTCGCTCTCGATCCAGCAGGCTTTGTAGATCGAGATCGGCTCCCAGCGGCAGGCGGCGTTGTATTCGTGTTCGAGTCGGTACTGGATGACTTCGAACTGGAGCGCCCCGACCGTGCCGATGATCTTGCGGCCGTTGAGCGAGGATACGAACAGCTGCGCCACGCCTTCGTCCATCAGTTGGTCGACGCCCTTGGCGAGCTGCTTGAATTTCAGCGGGTCAGCGTTCTCGATGTAGCGGAACTGCTCGGGGGCGAACGACGGGATGCCCGTGAATTTGAGCTTCTCGCCCTCGGTGAAGGTGTCGCCGATCTTGAAGTTGCCCGTATCGTGCAGGCCGACGATGTCGCCCGGGTAGGCGAAGTCGATGACCGATTTCTTTTCGGCCATGAAGGCCGTCGGCGAGGAGAACTTGAGCTGCTTGCCGCTGCGTACGTGCAGGTAGTTATGGTTGCGCTCGAACGTCCCGGAGCAGATTTTCAGGAAGGCGATGCGGTCGCGGTGGTTGGGATCCATGTTGGCGTGGATCTTGAACACGAAGCCCGTCATCTTCGGCTCGGCGGGCTCCACGGTGCGGGTCGCGGTGGGCGCCGGGCGCGGCGAGGGGGCGATGCGGACGAAGCATTCGAGCAGTTCGCGCACGCCGAAGTTGTTGACCGCCGAGCCGAAGAACACGGGGGCCAGCTCGCCGCGCAGGTAGGCCTCGCGGTCGAACTCGTCGTAGACACCTTCGACCAGCTCGACGTCCGAGCGCAGCTGTTCGGCGAATTTCGCGCCGATGTAGCTGTCCAGCTCTGGCGACGCGAGGTCGGAAATCTCGGCGGTCTGGGCGTCGGCGGTGAGTTTTTCGTCCGACGTGAAAAGCGAGAGGTTCTTTTCGTAGAGGTTGTAGACCCCGCGGAACGTGGGGCCGTTCGAAATGGGGAAGGCCAGCGGCCGCACGCGGATGCGCAGTTCCTTTTCCACCTCGTCCAGCAGGTCGAAAGGCTCCTTGGAGGGGCGGTCGAGTTTGTTGATGAAGACGATCACCGGCGTCGAACGCATACGGCACACCTCCATCAGTTTGCGGGTCTGCGACTCGACGCCCTTGGCGCCGTCGATGACGATGATGACCGAATCGACGGCCGTCAGCGTGCGGTAGGTGTCTTCGGCGAAGTCCTCGTGGCCCGGGGTGTCGAGGATATTGATCTTGGTGCCCTTGTATTCGAAGCCCATCACGGCCGTGGCGACCGAGATGCCGCGCTGGCGCTCGATCTCCATGAAGTCCGACGTGGCGCCTTTCTTGATCTTGTTGCTTTTGACCGCCCCGGCGACGTGGATGGCACCGCCGAAGAGCAGCAGCTTTTCGGTGAGGGTGGTTTTACCCGCGTCGGGGTGGGCGATGACCGCGAAGGTGCGGCGGCGTGTGATTTCTTCCTGTAATGTCATGTATTTGTTCGAATGTTTCTGCCGAGATCCGACGCAGCCGGTGCCGGCGACTGCTGTTGCCACGGCTTCGGGCCGTGTTTGCAAGCCTGGCCCGCCCCAAATCCCTCCCGGGGGAGAGGCTTGTCGCATGCGGCCGGAATATCCCGGTAATTTTAAACCTTATATTATTCTTTCGGGTAGTCGGCGTTGTAGTGGCAGCCGACCGACTCCTTGATCTCGCGGCCCTGTTTGATTACCAGGTAGGCCACGGCGATCATGTTGCGCAGCTCGCACAATTCGCGGTTGGGCTTGGTCTTGTTATAGAGCTCCTCGGTCTCCTGCCAGAGTATCTCGAGGCGGCGCATGGCGCGTTTGAGCGAGAGGTTCGAGCGGACGATGCCCACGTAGTTGGACAGGATGGTCTGCATCTCGCGCTTGGACTGGATGATCATCAGCATCTCCTCGGTGTGCTGCGTGCCTTCGAAGTCCCAGTCGGGGATGCCCTCCTGGATGTCGACCTTGGGGAGCAGCGACGCAGCGTGGCGTGCGGCCTGGTCGGCATAGACCACCGCTTCGATCAGCGAGTTGGAAGCGAGGCGGTTGGCTCCGTGCAGCCCCGTGCAGGAGGTTTCGCCCAGCGCGTAGAGGTGCCTGATCGAGGTCTCGCCGTTGGTGTCGACTTTCACCCCGCCGCAGCAGTAGTGCGCCGCGGGCGTCACGGGAATCCAGTCGCGGGTGATGTCGATGCCGATCGAAAGGCATTTTTCGTAGATGTTGGGGAAGTGACTGCGGATGGCTCCGGGGTCTTTGTGCGTGACGTCGAGGTAGACGAAGTCCGAGCCCCGCTTGGTCATTTCGCGGTAGATGGCGCGGGCCACCACGTCGCGCGGCGCCAGCGATTTCATCGGGTGGTATTTGTCCATGAACTCCTCGCCGGAAGGCAGGCGCAGGATGGCTCCGAAACCGCGCATGGCTTCCGTAATGAGGAAGTTGGGTTTCTCGCCGGGGTTGTAGAGCGTCGTGGGGTGGAACTGGATGAACTCCATGTTCTCGGTGATGGCCTTGGCGCGGTGGCACATGGCGATGCCGTCGCCCGTGGCGACGACCGGGTTGGAGGTCGTGGAGTAGATATTGCCGCAGCCGCCCGTGGCGACGACGGTGAACTTGGCGAGCATGGTCTCGATCTCGTTGGTGGCGAGGTTGAGCACATAGGCGCCGAAGCAGGCCAGCCCGCGCGTATGGCGCGTGACGAATTCGCCCAGGTGGTGCTGCGTCAGGAGGTCGATGGCGAAATGGTGTTCCAGCACCGTGATGCCGGGGTGCCGGCGAACCGACTCGACCAGCGCCCGTTCGATCTCGGCGCCCGTGAGGTCTTCGTGGTGGAGGATGCGGTGTTCGGTATGCCCGCCCTCGCGGTTCAGTTCGAATCGGCCGTCGGGGGTTTTGTCGAAGCGTGTGCCCCATTCGATCAGGTCGCGGATCAGCTCCGGAGCACGTTTCACGACCAGCTCGACGGCTGCCTCGTCGCATTTGCCGGCTCCGCAGACCAGGGTGTCGCGGATATGTTTTTCGAAGGTGTCGGGAGCATAGGTCACCGAGCAGATGCCGCCTTGTGCGTAGTTGGTATTGCACTCGTTCATTTCGCCCTTCGTGACGATCGTGACATGTCCGTGGGCCGCGGCCTTGAGCGCGAACGAAAGCCCCGCTGCGCCGGAACCGATAACCAGAAAGTCGGTTTTCATAGTTTTGTGAGCAATTATGCGACGCAAAGTTATAAAAAATGCCCGGTAATCGGGTCTTCCGCCGGGAAAAACCTGTGCAAAAACAGGGCGATCTCCCCGGGATGCCCGTTTCTGTCGGCTATATTTCCCTGCGCAGCGGGCCATATCCGGATTTTTTCCTACTTTTGTCACGATACAACCCTGATTATTCTATGAAAAAATTGCTACTGGCCTTTGCCGCAGGCGTGTGTCTGTCCGCCTGCGCCACCCACGATCCAAAAATCTCGATCGTACCTTATCCCAACCACCTCGAACCCGGGCACGGGACGTTCGCCGTCAAGGGCGAAGGCGTCGTGTGCGACAGCCGTGCCGACGAGCGGACGCAGCGCGCCGTGGCGGAATTCGCCGCGCAGCTGGCGAAAACTTCCGGCGGGGAGAACCCCGTGACCGTCGCCAACGAGCTTCCCGCCTCGGGCATCCGCTTCGTCCTCGACCAAACGCTGCCGGAAGAGGGGTACCGGCTCGATGTCACCCCGAAGGGCGTCGAAGTCCGTGCGTCGCGTTTCCCCGGCTTTTTCTACGCCGTGCAGAGCCTGCGGCAGATGCTGCCCGCGGCGGTTTACGGGACGGAGCCTGCGCCCGGCGAGGAGTGGGTGCTGCCGTGTGTGAGCATCGAGGATGCCCCGCGTTTCGTTTACCGGGGCATGCACCTCGACGTGGCGCGCCATTTCTTTTCGGTCGAAGAGGTGAAACGCTACCTCGACGTGATGTCGATCCACAAACTCAACCGCTTCCACTGGCACCTGACCGACGACCAGGGGTGGCGCATCGAGATCAAAAAGTACCCCGAGCTGACGACCGTGGGCAGCATCCGCAAGAAAACCATGATCCGCAAGGAGTGGGACAACTACGACAATACGCCCTACGGCGGTTATTATACGCAGGACGAGATCCGCGACATCGTGGCGTATGCGGCCGACCGCGCCATTACGGTGATCCCCGAGATAGACCTGCCGGGCCATATGCTTTCGGCGCTGACCGCCTACCCCGAGTTAGGCTGTACGGGCGGCCCGTATGAGGTGTGGGGCCGTTGGGGCGTGGCCGACGACGTGCTGTGCCCCGGGCAGGAGAAGACCTTCGAATTTCTGGAGGACGTGTTGGACGAGGTGGTCGGCCTGTTCCCGTCGGAGCTGATCCATATCGGCGGCGACGAGTGCCCGAAGGTGCGCTGGGAGAAATGCCCCCGCTGCCAGGCGCGTATCCGCCAGTTGGGGCTCAGGGACAAGGACGGCTATACGGCCGAACACTACCTGCAGGGGTACGTGACCGACCGCATCGGGAAATACCTGGCCGAACGCGGCCGGCGCATCATCGGTTGGGACGAGATACTCGAAGGACAGGCGCCGTCGGACGCCATCGTCATGTCGTGGCGCGGCAGCGCGGGCGGCATCAAGGCCGCGAAGCTCGGCCACGACGTGATCATGACTCCCAATTCGCATTTCTATTTCGACTACTACCAGTCACCCGACGCCGATGCCGAACCCTTCGGAATCGGGGGCTGCGTGACCATCGACAAAGTCTATTCGTTCGACCCGATGGCCGATCTGACACCCGAGCAGCTGGCGCATATCCTCGGCGTGCAGGCAAACCTCTGGACGGAGTACATCGCTTCTGACGACCACCTGGAGTACATGCTCCTGCCCCGTCTGGCGGCGCTGAGCGAGGTGCAGTGGTGCCAGCCCGGTGTGAAGGACTGGGTGCGTTTCCGCGACGGGTTCCGCATGGACAGGATTTATTCGCAGATGGGGTACGCATTCGCCAAACATATCTTCGGTATCAAGGGATCGTATGCCGTAGACCCGCAGAAGGGCGCCGTGGTGATGACCCTCACCACGCAGGGCGACGCTCCGATCCACTATACGCTCGACGGCTCGGAACCCACGGCCGCCAGCCCGCGTTACACGGAGCCGGTCGAGATCGGCAAGAGCGCCCGCTTCAGGGCGACGGCATTGCGCGAGGGTGGGGAGAACGTTTCCTATTCGCGGGAGTTCGTATTCAGCAAGTCGACGGGGCACCCTGCGGTGCTCAATACCAAGCCCAACGACAGCTATACCTTCGAAGGGGCTTCGCTGCTGGTCGACGGTTACCACAGCCGTCCGGTCTTTACGAGCGGTGCCTGGCTGGGGTATCTGGACGAGCCGCTCGACGTGACCATCGACATGGGCGGGGAGCAGTCCTATTCGTCGGTGGAGTTGGAGACGCTCGCCGAGAAGGGCGACTGGATATTCCCGCCCTCGTCGGTTACGGTGTGGGTTTCGGATAACGGGACGGATTTTACCGAGGTGGCCTCGGTCTCGGTGCCCGAAGCGAAGGCCGGGGATGCCGACGGCATCGGGCGTTACCGGATGCAGTTTCCCGAAACGTCGGCCCGTTACCTGAAGGTGGTCGCGCAGAATGCCGCTGCGATCCCGGCCTGGCACCCGGGCGCCGGCAGCAAGGGATTCCTGTTCGTGGACGAGGTCGTGGTGGAATAATCGCGGCGGGTGCCCGCCGCAGTGTCCGGGACATTCGGGGCGTACCTGTGCGGCCTTCGGGGCGTTGCCCGGGTGGCCGGCAGGACAGATAGCCCGGGCGTTCGGATAAGTTTCGGCAGGGGCCGTGCGGTATTTTCGTACGGCCCCTGTCGTTTTGCAAGGGCGGTTTTTCGGGCGCAGGTGTCCGTCCGATTTAAAAAAAACGTACATTTGTGCCCATGATTGAACGACATATCGACATAAACCGATTCGACTACGACCTGCCCGACGGGCGGATCGCCAAATTCCCGCTTCCGGAGCGGAGCTCTTCGAAGCTGCTCGTGTACCGGGGCGGGGAGATCTCGGAGGCGCATTTCGCCGACATGGGCGACGTGCTGCCCGCCGGCCAGTTGCTGGTATTCAACAACACGAAGGTGATCCGGGCGCGGATTATCATGCACAAGCCTTCGGGGGCGCGGATCGAGGTTTTCTGCCTCGAGCCCCACGACCCGGCCGACTATGAGCGGGCGTTCGCCGTCACGGGAACCTGCCAATGGTCGTGCATCGTGGGTAACCTCAAGAAATGGAAGGAGGGCTATGTGGAGATCAATTTCGAACACGAAGGCCGTCCGGAGCATCTGCGGGCATGGATTGCAGAGAACCGCGGCCGCGAACACACCGTGCGTTTCGAATGGTCGGCGGCGATGACCTTCGGACAACTGCTCGAACACCTCGGCCGGATTCCGATCCCGCCCTACCTGAACCGTGAGAGCGAGCAGATCGACTATACGCGCTACCAGACCGTCTATTCCAAGTTCGAGGGATCGGTGGCGGCGCCTACGGCGGGGCTGCACTTTACCCCGGAGCTGATCGAGGGGATGAAGGCGCGCGGCTTCGGATTCGAGGAGGTGACGCTGCACGTCGGGGCGGGGACGTTCCTGCCCGTGAAGGACGAGGACGCCGCGAAGCATCCGATGCACACCGAGCATTTCGAGGTGCGGCGTGCGACCGTCGTGGCGCTGCTCGCCAAGCTGGGCGCGGTCACGGCTGTGGGGACGACCTCGGTGCGGACGCTCGAGTCGCTCCCGGCGCTGGCGTGGCGTATCCACACGGGGGTTCCGATCGACGGCCCGGGCCCCGTGGGGCAGTGGGAGTTGTACGACATTCCGGCGGATTACACGGGGCGCGATGCGCTGGAGGAGCTGCTCGCTTATATGGATGCGAAGGGGCTCGACCGGATCAAGGCTGCGACGCAGATCATGATCGCGCCGCTGGGGTACGAGTTCCGCATCGTGCGCAACATCATCACCAATTTCCACCAGCCGAAGTCGACGCTGCTACTGCTGGTCTCGGCATTCGCGGGCGAAGACTGGCGGCGCATTTACGACTATGCGCTCTCGCATGATTTCCGCTTCCTGAGCTACGGCGACTCGTCGGTGCTGATGCGCTGACGGGCGCAGGGCAGCGGGCGGACGGATATACGAAAACAGCAAATCGGAGAATCATATGGCAATAGAACGGGTCAGGGCTTATCTGGAACAATACGGCGCTGCGGGCAGGGTGCTGGAATTCGGCGTGTCGAGCGCCACGGTCGAGCTGGCGGCGAAGGCATTGGGGTGCGAACCCGGCCGGATCGCCAAATCCCTGTCGTTCGGCGTCGGGGAGGGGTATATCGTGATCGTGACGGCCGGCGACTGTAAGATCGACAACGCGAAATACAAGGCGAAATTCCATGCCAAGGCCCGGATGCTGACCCCGCCGGAGGTGGAGGAGCATATCGGCCATGCCGTGGGCGGAGTCTGCCCGTTCGGGGTGAACGACGGGGTGGCGGTCTATCTGGACGAATCCCTCCGGAGGTTCGGAACCGTCTTTCCGGCATGCGGGAGCAGCAACAGCGCCATCGAACTCACCATCGAGGAGCTGGAACGCTATTCCCGGTGTGCGGAGTGGGTGGATGTCTGCAAAAGGATCGGACAATAGCGCCTCAAACGTCCCTGCCGCCTTCCGTTTGCGGCGGAGCGGCGATGTAGCGATGTAGCGATGTGGCGGTGCGGCGCCCGCGGCATAGCTGCGGTGCCTGCGGGGGTGTCTATCCGACTATTGTGGCGAACAGTTCCGGGTGCCCGTCTACATAGCGGGCGAGCGTTTCGGTCACCTCCTCTTCCATCTCGCCGAACTCCTCCTCCAGCTCGTCGAACGCTTCGTACTGTTCGTACATGGCCATGAACTCCTCGTCGGTGCGTTCCCTTTCGAGGTCTTCGCGGTGGGCGTCGTAGATCTTTTTTGCGGCGTATACCAGTTTCGAGAACCGTTCTGCGCCCCACAGGCGCATTACCCTGGCGAACGGGTTGCCGAAGATGTAGGCCCCGTAACCGTTCTGGATAAGCTGGCAGAACCCGCCTTCGGTCACTTCGTCGCGGAAGATCCGGTAGGCAAGCAGCGAATGCTGTTCGCCGTTGAGCCGGGAGATTGTCTCGGCCGTGGGGTCGCCGCCGAGAGCCTCGCGGTATTTGTCGGTAAAGGCCCGGAGGAACGCGTCCATCCCTTCGGCGGCTGCCGCCTGCAGGGCCGTGTCTGTAATTTCGATCAAAGTCGTCGTCGTTTTTAGTCCGTAGTATTTTCGGGGCGTCCCCGGAGGGCGTGTTATGCTTCCGGTTCGGGGGTGTAGCTGCGCAGGGCGAGTTTCTTGACCCAGACCACGAAGCCGCCCGTGAGGATGAGGTTCAGCACCAGCGTGAGCACCGAGATGATGAGCGCCGGGCCGCCGAGGCTGTATCCGAGGGCGATGAAGATTACGCCTGCGCCCACTTCGCCGCGGGTGAACATGCCGATCGAGAGCGCCAGGCGCTCGCTGACCTTACGGTCGCGGTAGAAGAAGAGCGGCACCAGCTTGCCCAGGTTCGAAAGCACGGATACCGCCACGACATGCAGGAGGAGGGTGCCCCACGGCATCATGGGTTGCGATCCCGTGACCGAGGCGGCGGCCGCGGTATCGGCCGAGGCTCCCGTGACGAGCGGCATGCTCAGTCCTACGAGCAGCATGAAGAGGAACGATATGCCGGTGGAGACGCGTTGCTCCGTCGGTGTGTCGATGTGCTTGTGTTTCATGAGCATACCCACGACGAAAGCCGGGAGCAGCACTTCGATATGGATGCTGTTTTCGGGGCCGTAGAGCTTCGCCGTGGCGATGTAGACCGCCTGCGTCAGGGCGCAGACCACGACGGCCAGCCCGAGGATGGTTTTCCAGTCCTGCCGAACGTTCCACCGCGCCTGCCAGCGCCAGCCGACGGCCAGCAGCACGACGACGATGGCGATGATGGCGAACATCTGCCATTTGAGGCCGATCATCAGGATTTGCAGGGGGATCATCAGCAGGATGGTGTCCAGGTCGTCGAAAATCGCCAGCACCTGTATCTTTTTGTATATCCAGCTTTTTTTGAGGCTCAGCGCCGCGAGCATCGTGAAGAGGATGCCGGCCGAGGTCGGGGCTGCGAAACGGCTCAGCAGCAGGTTTTCCTTCCAGGCTTCGCCGCTGCCCCACAGCGGGGGCGGCAGCAGGACGAAAATATAGTAGAGTACGATGAGTATCCAGGGCAGCGCCGCGGTGGCCATGGCGATGAAGTAGTCGGCCGTGTAGGAGCGCCAGCGGGATTTGTCGATCTCGAATTCGCGCCCCACGTTGATCATGATGAACCCCAGGCAGACGTAAAGCAGGGTGTCGGAGCAGGCTTTGAAGCTTGCGTATCCGGCACCGAGCGCCCCCGGGAGGAGTTGGGAGATGACGAGTCCCAGCATCAGGAACAAGGAGAAGGAGAGGACTTTTCGCATTAATTGATAGTTGTTTAGGGGTATATGGGGTGCATTCGGGGGCAAAGATAATAATTTATGGGATTCCCCCGAAACCCGAGGCACCGTTCGTGAAAAAAATAACAATTAGGAAACCTCAATTCACAATTATTTTGTACCTTTGCGGTGCAAAAAAGGAAGTCATTATTTCAAACCATAAATTCAAACGTTTACAACTATGCAGATTGTAGAGATTCACGCAAGGGAAATCCTCGACTCGCGAGGCAATCCGACCATCGAGGTCGAAGTTCGCACCGTTTCGGGTGCATTCGGACGCGCAGCCGTTCCGAGCGGCGCATCGACGGGCGAGCACGAAGCGCTCGAGCTCCGCGACGGCGACAAGGGCCGTTACCTGGGCAAGGGCGTACTGAACGCCGTCAAGAATGTCAACGAGGTGATCGCCCCGGCCATCATCGGCATGAACGTTGCCGACCAGGTGGGTATCGACAAGGCCATGATCGCGCTCGACGGTACGCCTACCAAGTCGAAGCTCGGCGCAAACGCCATCCTCGGCGTGTCGCTGGCCGTTGCACGTGCCGCTGCCGACTATTTCGGCATGCCGCTCTACCGCTATATCGGCGGCGCGAACGCCAAGACGCTGCCCGTCCCGATGATGAACATCATCAACGGCGGTTCGCACTCGGACGCCCCGATCGCATTCCAGGAGTTCATGATCCGTCCCGTGGGTGCCCCCACGTTCAAGGAGGCTATCCGCATGGGCGCCGAGGTATTCCACAACCTGAAGAAGGTGCTCCACAAGCGCAACCTTTCGACGGCGGTCGGTGACGAGGGCGGTTTCGCTCCCGCGCTGAACGGTACGGAGGACGCTATCGAGTCGATCCTCGAGGCAATCAAGATGGCCGGTTACAAGCCTGGCCGCAAATGCGAAGGCGGTGACGTGTCGATCGGCATGGACTGCGCTTCGTCGGAGTTCTACGCCGACGGCGTGTACGACTACACCAAGTTCGAAGGCGAGAAGGGTGCCAAGCGCAGCTCGAAGGAGCAGGTCGAGTACCTCAAGTCGCTCGTAGCGAAATACCCCATCGACTCGATCGAGGACGGTATGTCGGAGAACGACTGGGAAGGCTGGCAGCTGCTGACTGCCGAGATCGGCGACAAATGCCAGCTCGTGGGCGACGACCTGTTCGTGACCAACGTAGATTTCCTGAAGAAGGGTATCGAGACCGGCTGCGCCAACTCGATCCTGATCAAGGTAAACCAGATCGGTACGCTGACCGAGACGCTCGACGCCATCGAGATGGCCCACCGTGCAGGTTACACGTCGGTTACGTCGCACCGTTCTGGCGAGACCGAGGATTCGACGATCGCAGACATCGCCGTGGCAACCAACTCGGGTCAGATCAAGACCGGTTCGGCATCGCGTTCGGATCGTATGGCCAAGTACAACCAGCTGCTGCGTATCGAAGAGGAGCTCGGTGACGAGGCGATCTACGGTTACACGAAGGTCTACCGCAAGTAATTTGCGACGGGCGGCCGCTCGTGCCGCATGATTTTCCCCGGGTGGCATCGCCGCCCGGGGATTTTTTTGTCCCGGCAGGGCAGCCCTGGGGGGGCGGGGACGGGGGATTCCGCCGTCGTTTTGCAGGGCCGGAAACGGGCGAAGCCTGTGTCGCAAGGTGCGGCACAGGCTTCGCGTCCCTTCGGGCGGTATCCCGGTGCGGGCGGTTATTCGTCGGACTGTTCGACGAAGAACTCCTGCCCGCCGTTTTCATCGTCCTTGACGACGATGCTGCCGTCGGCATTGATGAAATAGAAGTAGAGTTCTTCGATCACGGCGTCGGACGGAAGGCCGAAGAAATCCTTCGGGTAGAGGGATTTCTCGAAACGGGAGCTGATTAGTTCCATGCGGTTGCGCGGGACTGCGGCCGAGACCTCGGCTTTCTGCCCGCCGTCATGGATTGCCGTGCCGCAGAGATATACCTCCCCGGCGTCTTTCAGTGCCGTGCCTCCGTGCGAGAAGGTGATGCCGAAGACGTCGCCGTAGCGGAATACCGAGGGCGTGGCGGTAAACACCTGGTTGTAGGTTTCGATGGGCTTGAATGCCTCGGCGAAACGCTGTTCGTCGCGTTTGAGGCCGAACGTGTCGTAGCAATACGAGTAACCCAGTTCGCAGGTCAGGGGAACGGCGCCGGTCTTCATTCTGATCCTGACGTCGGCATGCACGTCGGCGGTCTCGACTTCCTGTCCGTCCACTTCGATCTTGTCGTCGAATATGAATGTGGTCGACGAACGCCATACGACCCACTCCATTGCCGTCTGGGGGTCGTTGCCGCCGCGGCCGATGACGCTCATGAAGGAGTCCGCCCACGAAAGACCGTTCTTGGGGTCTTTCTCCTCTGCGGGCATCAGGGTGAGTTGTTCGTTCACGACTTCGGGCTGGTTCTGGATCGCGTTGTAGTCCTTGGTGGTCAAATAGAGCGTGGCATTGTCGCGGAGGTTCCATGCCTTGGGGGCCAATACGGCGAATACGACCTTTCCCGAGCCGTCTTCGCCCGGCGAGACCCGGAGCTGGGCCGTCACTTCGATTTCTGAGTCGGTCAGGGCCCGGCCCGGCTGGATGATGCCGTCGAATTCGAGGCAGGCGACTACGAGCAGCGGCAGCGCGGCGATGCACGCCGCGGAGAGTATTTTATGTCTGTTGAGTTTTTTCATGGTCGGATGGTATTAGAGTCTCTTGAATTTGTATTTGTATGTCAGGAGTTTGCTGTCCAGTTGGAACTGGGTCGTAAAACCGTCCGCGTCGAAGGTGGCGATGATCGTGTCCGAACCTTTGACCCGCAGCACGTTGGGGATGACGTTGCTGTCCAGCACACACTGGATGGGGCCTTCGGACAGCGCTTCGGGGAACGGTACGAAAGGGATGTCGCCGTTGTCGAACGTGACGGTGGTTGCGAGCGGCGACACGTTGAGCGTCATGCGCAGCGAAGGGAAATAGTCCAGTTTGCCGTAGATGTCGGTGCCGTTCGGATTCTCGGGCGCGCACAGCAGCACCTTGTCGAGCCGGTAGGCGACGGTATAGGTGTCGGGGTCGTCTCCTTCGGGCGGCGTGTTGTCGTCCGGTTTTTCGACCGGGATGTAGGGGAGGGGTGCCTCTTCGTCGCATCCGGAGAATGCGCACACGAAGAGCGCGGCGGTAAGGATAATTGCGTATTTTTTCATAAAATGATGGGTTTATTAGGTGTTCGGTTGAATCGGATGTTTCGGGTCGGCGGGCTGATCCGGTGTGCAACGGGGAAATTCCGGTGTCTGTTCATTGCGTCATAGGCAGAAGCGGTTTTTAGGGTTCGTTTATGGGTCGGTGGCGGTTTTCGTATTGTCGGCTGGTTTTCGTCCGTGCGTGGCTTTTTCGGTCATTGCTCTGTTTATCAATGCGTGTGCCGTTTTGCCGATTCGCATGCGGAAGTATCGGCATGAAAAAAGGGGCGGTTCCGCTGAACACAGTGACGCAACTTCACTCAATAGAAGAATTCAACGCGGAAACCGCCCCCCCCCCGGAGCAGGCCGGAGAATCCGCCCGCCCCGTAGATGCCGCGCAAACATGTTCTGAAATTCCTGATTGAAAAGTGCAAGGCTTATACGTTGGAATTGGCAAAGGTGTTTCCATTAGACACCGAAGAAGAAAAACACCTTTTCGAATTGCTCGAACGCTCCTATATCGAAGCCCGCTATAACGACAAATTTGTTGTTCCAAAGGAGGTTGTAGACGCGCTTGTCCCCAAAGTGGATTTATTGTTTAATATTGTAGAGGATGTTTGCCGGAAACAATTCGACTATTACAAACAGCAGAGCAAGAAATAACGCCCGGAAGTCGGCGGCAAATCGAGTTATTAGAAAAATTCGAATAACTGCCGACACCAGAATCAGCCCCCACAACCCGAACTTATGAATGATATAACCCTTATCCAAAATAAAATCTACGAAATCCGCGGCCAGCGCGTGATGCTCGACTTCGACCTGGTGGCACTGTATCAGGTTACGACGAGTGCCATGAATCAGGCCGTAAAACGTAATGCAGAGCGGTTCCCGGAAGAATTTATGTTTCGTATTTCCGCAAGCGAATGGGAACATATCTCATCACAATTTGTTACGACATCCCGGACAAAGCGTCCGAAATCATCTTTGCCGCTTGCTTTTACCGAATAAGGTGTCGCCATGTTGTCCGCAGTATTGCGCAGTAAACCAGCTATACAAGTCTGTATTTCAATTATGAAAGCCTTTGTCGCCATGCGCAACTACATCGCTACGACGACGACCGTCACGGCAGAACTGGCTGAAATTCGTGCGAAACTGGCCCTGCTGGAGCGTACCGACGAGGACAACGCCGAAGCGATAAACGACCTTTCGGAAGATATGCGCAGGGAATTGGACAATATCTATCAGGCAATCGCCGCCCTGTCTGTCAAAACCCCGCAGGCCCGCAAGCAGCCCCGGCTGATCGGATATAAAACGCCGGAAAAATAGTTGTCGCATGAAACGGTTGCTGAACCGTACCCCATGCAGGTCTTTCCCTGCGGCACCGAACTGCTGTAGCCAAAGTGCGGAGTAGATTTTTGATAGGCAACCGGGCATCGGAGCCATTAACTGCTCCGATGCCCGGTTCCTTATTTACCGCCGTTCAGTTTGCCGCGGCGAACACTTGGCCGATCTTCTGCATTTCCCGTCCGATAAGCTGTTCGGAGCGTTTTATCAATGGCCTGAAAACGAAATAATTCCGCATGTCGTTGATATACAGGATTGTTTGCGCTGATTTGCGGCTATCTGCCAACAAAAAAGGTCTTCTTTCGAAGACCTTTTCGGGTGGAAGATGGGGCTCGAACCCACGACCTTCGGAACCACAATCCGACGCTCTAACCGACTGAGCTACATCCACCGTGTGACCGTCGAACGGTCGTATCGGGATGCAAATGTAATACACTTTTTTTGTCCGTGCAAAAAAAACGGTGAAAAATCTTCGGGAAAATGCCCCGGGTGACAAAATGGCAGGCCGGACTGTACCTTTGTCACCTGGCGTCTGCCAAAAAACGGTTGGCACATCTATTGATGGGACTATGGGTGCTAACGCGCAACAAACTATTCAATAATAAACTAAAAACTGAAAAGCTATGAATGTAAAACCATTATCGGATCGTGTACTCGTCCTCCCGAATCCCGCGGAGGAGAAAACGGCCGGCGGACTGATCATCCCCGACACGGCGAAGGAGAAACCGCTGGCAGGTAAAGTAGTCGCTGTGGGCCCCGGTACTTCGGAGGTCAAAATGGAAGTCAAGGTCGGCGACCAGGTACTTTACGGCAAGTATGCCGGGCAGGAGATCCAGGTCGACGGCGTGGATTACCTGATCATGAAGCAGAACGATATTTTGGCGATTATCTGACGATAACCGGTCGTCATGACCTCGAAATTTTTACATTCCCTCTGAAAATCCCTTTGAAATGGGGGACTCCGGGGATAAGCTTATGAACGAATATAAAATATAAAGTTATGGCAAAAGATATCAAATATAATGTTGAGGCGCGCGAACTGCTCAAGGAGGGTGTCGATGCGCTGTCGAACGCAGTGAAGGTGACGCTGGGCCCCAAAGGCCGTAATGTGATCATCGACAAGAAATTCGGTGCGCCGCAGATCACCAAGGACGGTGTGACGGTGGCCAAGGAGGTGGAGCTCGAAGACGCTTTCGCCAACATGGGCGCCCAGATGGTACGCGAGGTCGCTTCGAAGACCAACGACGATGCCGGCGACGGTACGACGACCGCCACGGTGCTCGCACAGTCGATCATCGGCGTAGGCCTGAAGAACGTGACGGCCGGTGCCAATCCGATGGATCTCAAACGCGGCATCGACAAGGCCGTGGCCAAAGTGGTCGAGTCCCTGCGCAAGCAGAGCCAGGAGGTGGGCTCGGATTTCGACAAGATCGAGCAGGTGGCCACTATTTCGGCCAACAACGACGAGACGATCGGTAAGCTGATCGCCGAGGCGATGGCCAAGGTCAACAACGAAGGCGTGATCACCGTCGAGGAGGCCAAGGGTACCGAGACCCATGTGGAGGTCGTAGAGGGTATGCAGTTCGACCGCGGTTATATCTCGGCTTACTTCATGACCGATCCCGAGAAGATGGAGGCACAGCTCGAGAAGCCTTACATCCTGATTACCGACAAGAAGATTTCGACGATGAAGGAGCTGATGGGCGTGCTCGAGCCGGTGGCGCAGAGCGGCCGTTCGCTGCTGATCATCGCCGAGGACGTGGACGGCGAGGCGCTGTCGGCGCTCGTGGTCAACAAGCTGCGCGGTACGCTGAAGATCGCCGCCTGCAAGGCTCCGGGCTTCGGTGACCGCCGCAAGGAGATGCTCGAGGATATCGCCATCCTGACGGGTGCTACGGTGATCTCGACCGACAAGGGTATGAAGATGGAGGATACCGACCTTACGATGCTCGGTACGGCCGACAAGGTGACGCTCAACAAGGAGAACACTACGATCGTCGACGGTGCCGGCAAGAAGGAGGAGATCGCAGCCCGCGTGGCTCAGATCCGCTCCTCGATCGACAAGGCTACGTCGGATTACGACAAGGAGAAGCTCCAGGAGCGTCTGGCCAAACTGGCCGGCGGTGTGGCCGTACTCTATGTGGGTGCCGCTACCGAAGTCGAGATGAAGGAGAAGAAAGACCGCGTGGACGACGCACTGGCTGCGACCCGTGCCGCTGTCGAAGAGGGTATCGTCCCGGGCGGCGGTGTGGCTTACATCCGCGCTACGGCGGCCCTCGAAGGGATGAAGGGTGCCAACGAAGACCAGACGACCGGTATCCAGATCGTGAAACGTGCGATCGAGGAGCCGCTGCGCCAGATCGTCGAGAACGCCGGCGGCGAAGGTTCGGTCGTTGTCAACAAGGTGAAGGAGGGCAAGGATGCCTTCGGTTACAACGCCCGCGACGACAAGTATGAAGACTTGTTGAAGGCCGGTATCATCGACCCGACGAAGGTGTCGCGCGTTGCGCTGGAGAATGCCGCTTCGATCGCTTCGATGTTCCTGACCACCGAATGCGTGCTGGCGGAGAAGAAATCCGATGCTCCCGCCATGCCTGCTATGCCCGCAGGCGGTATGGGCGGCATGATGTAATCATCGGTTCGCAATATGGAAAACCGGAGCCTCCGCTGAGGCTCCGGTTTTTGTTTTGCCGCGAAGCGGTCGAAGCGGCATTCTCCGGCGCCGCGGGCGGTTGGCCGGGAGGGGTTCCGTCCGGGGCGGCGGGTACTTCGTTGGCCGCAGGGCTATTCCTGTCCGCACATTTGCGGTTCGGCATCTATCATATGCCGGCCGAGCCGATCTGTGCCCCGGCGAATTGCCCGGGCTTGTAGTGTCGGCTGCGTCTTTGTCGCTCATGCGCCCGGGAGCCATGAGCCGGGTGTGTGGCAGTCCGAAATGCCGTCGATGCGATAGGCCATTGCCATGACCGGCAGGCCGAATGCGAAAATTACAGCCTCAGGTCCTGCCGGTGCGGCAGGCGGCCCTTGAAAATGAAATTGGGCTGTATTGAGTGCGTTTTTGGCTGATTTGTTTGGTATTTGAGGCGGGAATATCTAACTTTGTCCGAGCAAAATAATCGGTTCCCAGGAGTGGGGAAGAGGTGCAACGGGAGATGCGGAACCATTTTATTAATCTAACACACCCACAATGAAGAAAATTACCATCTTAATGCTGGCCTTCCTGGCCGTCTCCTGCATCGAGAAGAACGATGTCCGTCCCGGCAGCCCCTTGGATGTGGACATCGACCATTACCAGACGGCCCGCACGTACGATGTCCCCGTGAAAGAAGGTTGCATCACCGTAGTGAAGGCATACGGGGTGACGCTGGCCGAGGCCGAAAGCCCCATGACGATCTGGGTGCCGCGGATGACCCTGACCCGTTCGGACGAGGGGCTGACGACGACGTTCGTCCCGCGCGATGAGTACCCCAATTTCGCAGGCAACAAATCGCAGTTGTTCCAGGTAGTATGTTTCGAGGACTCCAGGCGCGGGGATTACGATTACAACGACCTGGTCATCCATGTGTTGTACCAGACCCGGCAGAATATCTTCGGGTTCGGCGTACAGCCCGTGGCGTTGGGGTCGACGAAATCCATCAAACTGGGATGTGTCGTTTACAAGGGCGGCAAGCGTGTCTTCAAGGGGTTGATCACCCCCGACGGTGCCGATTGCAGGTCGCAGTATTTCAAGTCGATGGAAGGGACGCTCAACACCTACGACAAGGCCAATATCAAGGTCGGGGAGTACCTGGGGTCGACGATCCGCAACTGGGACGTGTCGAAGATCGAAGGGGACGGTGTGATGCGCGTTGAGTGGTATATCGAGGTGGATAACGGCGTGGAACTCTATGCCTTGTCGACTGCCTACCTGAACGATTCGTTCGACAAGGACAAATTGCCCTACGGACTGGTGATCACCACCACGGGGACGGAATATGTCGACGAGAAAGGCGGCTACCTCTGCGGGTTTGACTGGTTCAACTATCCGCGCGAATCGGTGCATATCAAGGAGGTATATCCCGAGATGTGGAACTGGCTGACTACGGACAACAGCTATAATTTTGCCGATATTTACGATGGCAGGAATGTCCCTGCGAATGCTTGCCCTGCCGCTGACCTGGGGCTGTTCGAAGCCCGGACGATCGACGTCACCAACAGGAAATACCGGGCTGACTGAGCCCGTGCCGATAGCGGCCGAGGCGGGCTGCGGTGCCGTCGCCGATTGAAAAAAGCAACCCTGCGGGGTTGCTTTTTTTTATGTGCGGGCTTGTTGTCATGCGCTGCGTGCCCCGGGGATGCCGGATTGCCTGATGCACGGTGTTGAATGCCCGATACTGGCGGCGTGTGTTGCGCCATTGCCGGCCCTGTTCCCGGCTCCCGGTTCCGATCCTTCCCTTGCAGGACGGGGCTCCACTTTTTGTCAGGGCATCCACTCCAGAATCCCCGTCACGGGGTGGGCGGCGCGCCAGGCTTCGAATTCCGCATAGGTACCCACGCCATCGCGCAGTACGGCCTGGTAGTATTCGATACCCATGATCTTCTCCGCCTCCGGGGTTTCGTATTTGAGCCGGAGGATCGTTTCGCGCGTCCGGTCGGTCAGCACGGCGGCGATGCGGTCGGCTACCCGTTCGAAATAGCCGTCGTAGGCCGAACCTTTCGGCATGTGGATCATGTCGATCTGCCATAACTGGTCGTCGGCATCGGCATACCAGGCATGCCATTCGAGGCATTGGTCGGGGGCGTCGAGCAGGTTGTTGAAGGTGATGCTGCGGATGCGGTTGTTTTCGGCCAGGCGTGCCATGGCGGCGAAGCTGTCCGCAAGGCGCAGCGGTGAGGAGTAAATGTGGAAGTCGATGTCGCGGTGCGTCATCAGCAGTCCCGTGCGGAGCGACCCGACCAGGTTGGGTTCGGCGCCGACGGAGCGCCATGCGGCTTCGAGCCCGGAGTCGCGGATAACCTCGCGGGCGCGCTGCTGGTTGGCGGCCGCAATCTTCGTCAATTCATTCATTGTGCGGTAAATGTCGGGGTCAATATACGGAGTTCATAAAGTGCGCCGGACAAAAGGTTCGTTCCGGCCGGCGGGTAGTTGCGTGTGCGGTTATTTGCCCAGCAGAATGCGTGCCTGGGCTATGGCGGCATCGGTGATGCGGCTGCCGGAGAGCATCTTGGCGATCTCGGTGATGCGCTCCTCGTCCGTCAGGCGCGTGATGCCGGTGCGCCCGTCGCGTTTGTAGACCACGAAATGGGCTGCGCCTTTCGACGCCACCTGCGGCAGGTGGGTGATGTCCACGACCTGCAACGTCGCGGAGAGTGATTCGATGATCTCGCCCATGGCGTCGGCGATGCGCCCGGAGACGCCCGTGTCGATCTCGTCGAAGATGACCGTCGGCAACTGCATCCGCCGGGCAAGCAGGGCCTTGAGCACCAGCATGACACGCGAGAGCTCACCGCCCGAAGCGATACGCTCGACACTCTGGGGCGTCGCGTTGCGGTTGGCCGAGAAGAGGAATGCCACGCCGTCGCCTCCCGTGCGCCCGAGGTCGGGGAGCGGGGTGAGCGCTACTCGGAATACGGTTTCGGGCATGCCCAGCTGCACGAGCGTCGCCAGTATCTGTTTTTCGAAGGCCGGGGCGGCTTTTGCGCGTGCCTTGTGCAGCCTGTCGGCCAGCGAGCCGGCCTTCTGTGCGGCTGCGTCCAGTTCTTTTTCAGCCGCTGCGATCTCTTCGTCGCCGTGTACGATGGCGGCGAGCTGTGCGGCATAGCGGTCGCGGGCTGCGATCAGCTCCGCTTCGGAGGCGACGCGGTGCTTTTGTTGCAGGGCGTAGAGGGCGTCGAGGCGTGCGGCGAGTTTGGCCAGCCGTTCGGGGTCGGCGTCGAGGCGTTCGCTGTCGGCGGCTACGGCGTTGTCGATGTCCTTCAGCTCCTCGAGTACGGAGTGCAGGCGTGCGGCGTATTCCCCGGCCGCGGGGAAATGTTCGCGGATGCGTGTCAGGTCGTTCTCGGAATTTTTCAGGAGCGTGAGCACCCCGGTTTCGTCGGCATCGAGGGCGTTGCGGAGCGTAGTGAGCACCTCGCCGATGCGGTCGGCGTTCTCCAGTACGGCCAGTTCTTCCTCGATGGCGGCCTGTTCCCCTTCGCGCAGGTTGGCAGCCGTGAGTTCTTCGCTCTGGAAGCGGAGCCACTCCTCGTCGCGGCGTCCGTCGGCGGCGGCTTCGCGCAGGGCGGCGAGCCGGCGCCGCAGTTCCGTAAGCCGCGTGTACTGCGCGGCATATTGTGCGAGCAGTTCCCCGTTCCCGGCCACGGTGTCGAGCGCCGAGGTGCGGAACTCTTCCGAGGAGAGGATCAGGTTCTGATGTTGCGAGTGGATGTCGATCAGGCGGGTGCCGAATTCGCGCAGCTGGGCCAGTTGCACCGGGAGGTCGTTGATGAAGGCGCGGCTCTTGCCGGTCGGGGTTATCATGCGCGTTACGGTAGTCTCCGGCGCATAGTCGAGGTCGTTCCCGGCGAAGAAAGCCTCCATGTCGCGCCCCGAGAGGTCGAAGGTGCCTTCGACCACGCAGTTGCGTGCGGCGTCCTTCATGGCCGAGCCGTCGTTCTTGGCGCCCAGCAGCAGGCCGAGGGCACCGAGCAGGATGGATTTGCCGGCTCCCGTTTCACCCGTGATGATGTTCAGGTGGGGATCCAGCTCCATTTCGAGCTTGTCGATAAGCACGTAGTTCTCAACCGACAGACGGCGTAACATGGCGGTCTTTATTTTAACAGTGATTCGATTTTGTCGACGATACGTCCGGCTACTTCGCTCTTCGGCATCAGGGGCAGCGGCTCGCGGCCGTTGCGGTCGATGAAGGTCACCTTGTTGGTGTCGCCGCGAAATCCCGCGCCGGCGTCGCGCAGCGAGTTGAGGACGATGAAATCGAAGTTCTTTCGCGCGAGCTTTGCCTCGGCGTTGGCCTGTTCGTCGTGTGTTTCGAGGGCAAAGCCGACCAGCAGGCGGCCGCCTTTGGCGGCTCCCAGCTCTGCGGCGATGTCGCGCGTACGGCGCAGGGTGATGTGCATTTCGCCCTCGCCCTTCTTGAGCTTGGTCTGCGAAACCGCGTCGGGCGTATAGTCCGCCACGGCGGCGCACATGACAGCGCCGTCGGCGCCGTCGAAAGCCCCGGTCGCGGCGTCGTACATCTCGGCGGCAGAGAGCACGTCCACGCGCTCCACGCCCGGAGGTGTCGGCAGCGACGTGCGCCCCGTGACGAGGGTCACCTGCGCACCGCGCGCGGCCAGCGCTCCGGCGATGGCGTAGCCCATTTTGCCCGACGAGTGGTTCGAGATGAACCGCACGGGGTCGATGGCTTCGATCGTGGCGCCTGCCGTTACGACGAAGCGTTTACCGGACAGGTGCTTTTTTTTTTCGGGGTTTTCCGCGGCGAGGAGGGTGCCGACATAAGCGGCGATTTCCGCAGGTTCGGCCATGCGTCCCTTGCCCGTGAGCCCGCTGGCGAGCTCCCCTTCGGCGGGTTCGGCGATCCGCACGCCGTGTCCGGCCAGCCGGCGCAGGTTCTCCTGGGTCGTGGGGTGGGCGTACATGTCCAGATCCATGGCGGGGGCGACGACCACCGGGCAGCGGGCCGAGAGGTAGGTCGTCAGCAGCAGGTTGTCGGCGATGCCGCATGCCATTTTGGCCAGCGTATTGGCCGTGGCGGGGGCGATCAGGTAGCAGTCTGCCCACTCGCCGAGCGAGACATGGGAATTCCAGGCCCCGTTCTCGGGGTCGAAGAACTCCACGAGGATCGGGTTCCTGGAGAGCGTGGCCATCGTCAGCGGGGTGATGAACTGCTTGGCCAGCGGGGTCATCACGACACGCACCTCGGCGCCCGCCGTCCTCAATAAACGACAGAGCACAGCCGCCTTGTAGGCCGCTATGCTTCCCGTGATGCCCAGCAGTATGTGCCGTCCGGCCAATCCTTCGGCCGGACAGGCAGTGCCTGCGCCGGGGCCCTGTATGCCACCTCCCTGCAAATTCATGGCGGTATCGTTAGGACTCCTTGGCCTCTTTGTTCTCTTTGTAGAAGAGTTCGCCGTCGAGGAACTCCTCGGTGGCGATGATCGCAGGCTTGGGCAGGCGTTCGTAGTAGCGCGAGATTTCGATCTGCTCGCGGTTCTCGAAGGTCTCCTCCATGGTGTCCGTCGGCGAAGAGAAGTCGGCGAGCTTGCGGCTGAGCTCGGTCTTCAGTTCGGTCGAGATCTGGTTGGCACGGCGGGCGATGATGTTCACCGTTTCGTAGATGTTGCCCGTTTCCTTGTCCAGATCCACCAGCTTGCGCGTGATGGTGTTGTTGGGGATGTTCTTCTTGATTTCCATTGTTATATGTTGTTGTCTTTGTCTTCGTCCTTCTTGTTGCGGTCGAGGTAGTCCCGTGCGTGCTTGGCCATGCGGTCGACCTCCTTGGTGTATTTCGATTCGGGGAACTCCTCCTTGAACGAGAGGTAGGAGTCGAGCATCGAGAGATAGCGGTCGGTCTGCTTGTTGGCGATCGAGTTGTTGGCGAAGCGGTAGCTGGCGTCCACGATCATGTACATGATCTCCTCGCGGTGGTTGCTGTCCGGGAATTGTTTGAGCGCATTCTTCAGCGATACGATGGCCGATTTGTAACGGCCTATCTTATAGTAGGTGTAGGCGTTCAGGTAGGACTTGTCGTGCAGCCGCTGCGTCAGTTCGCCGTTGATCTGCTTGAAATTCTCGACGCGGTCGCTGTGGGGGTAGCGCGACATGAACTCGTTGATGGCGATCAGTGCCTGCCCGGTCATCGTCTGGTCGCGCGAGGGGCCGGGCGAGAGGTAGTAGAAGCAGAGTGCGTACATGCCTTCGGCGTCTTCGATGAAGGCGCTGCGGCCGAACTTGCGGCGGAAATCGTCGAACAGGGCCGAGGCGGTGTCATAGTCGCGGTTCTTGAACTTGCAGCGGGCGTTGAAGAACGAGACGCTGTCTTCGCGCGGCGTGCCGATGTAGTAGTGCTGGACGCCCTCGAAGAGCGTCGAGGCACGCGACCACTTCTCTTTCTGGTAGTACTCCAGCGCCTTGCTGTAAATCAGTTCGGGTTGTCCGCTTTTGAGCAGGGAGTTGATGCCTGCGCATCCGCTAAATGCGGTGACCAGAATCACCCCGCACACGGCGTATAAAAAAGTCTGCTTCATTGATAAATCTTTTACGGCGCTTTATCGCGCAAAGTTACGCATAAATTAACGATTTCCAAAAAAAATTATTGTGCGTAACAATAAGGTGCCGCGCCGTATTTCCCGCTCCCGCCCGGGCGGGCGGCCCGCGGGTCTCCCGGGATGCCGCACGGCGGCATCCGAATCCGTGGCCGAAGGCGCTTCCGGCGCCGATGGCGGGCGGAGGGGAGCCTCTCCCCGGCGGCGCGGACAGGCAGGCGGGAAGAGGGGAAAATTACGGAAATCAGGGGAACGGTGCGCCGGGCCCGGTGCGGAAATGCCGATCCGCGGCTTGCGCTACATCAGGGGCGAGACCAGCCGCAGCGCGTCACCCAATGTGCGCCGCCACGCCGCGGGCCGCCATGTTTCCCGCGCGATCCGGCGGCACGAGGCCAGGTCGTCGTCGTAGGTGGCCGAGAGCGCCCGCACGACGCTCCGGTCGCGGATGAAAGCCGTGACTTCGAGGTTGTCCAGCAGGCTGCGGTAATCCATGTTCGCCGTGCCGACCGAGGCGGTATCCTCGTCGACGATCAGCAGCTTGGCGTGCAGGAAGCCGTTGTCGTAGCGGTAGAGTTCGACCCCGGCGTCGAGCAGGTCGCCGATGTAGGAGTCGGAAATCAGGTCGGTGAACGGCGAGTCGCTGCACGAGGGGATCATCACCTGTACCCGCACCCCGCCGCGCGCTGCCAGCCGGAGCGCGTCGAGCAACATGGCAGGGGGCAGGAAATAGGGCGAGGAGATGCGTACGGTGCGGTGCGCCCGGACGATGGCCGAGGCAAAGGCGTCGGCGATGGTCAGCCGCGAGGGCCCCTCCTCGGCCCAGGCCAGCTGGATCGGCAGCCGCCGCCGGATGCCGTGCGGGGCGATGTAGCGGCGGCTGTCGAGGTATTCACCGCGTACGCGCGCCCAGTCGGCGATGAAGAGCCGTTGCAGGTCGGCCACGGCGTCGCCCTCCACGCGCAGGTGTTCGTCGCGCCATTTGCCCATGTAATCCCCGTCGAGGTAGTATTTGGCGATGTTTATGCCGCCCAGGTAGGCGACCTTGCCGTCGGTGACCACTATCTTGCGGTGGTTGCGGTGCGTGACGCGCGTGGTGAACCACGGGAAGCGAACCGGTTCGAAAGCCGCAGTCTCGACCCCCGCGTCGTGCATGCGGCGCAGTGTCTTGCGGCTCAGGCGCCACGAGCCGACGGCATCGTAGATCACCCGCACCTCGAGCCCCGCGCGGGCTTTGCGGATCAGTATTTCGGCGATGGTGCGCCCGATGCGGTCGTCTCGGATGATGTAGTACTCCATGTGGATCGAGCGCGTGGCCCGTTGCAGCGAGGCGATCAGTGCCGTGAAGGCGTTGTTGCCGTTGTGGAGCAGCCCGACGCGGTTGTACCGGGTCGGGCGTGTGCCGCATCCGTGGGCGATGATCTGTTCGAGGCGGTCGCCGCGGCAGGCGGGGCAATCCGCCGTGGGGCCGTTGCGGCGGTAGCCGGCCAGTATGTAGAGCAGCGTGCCGGCGACGGGCAGCAGCAGGATCAGCGCCAGCCAGGTCGCTGCCGAGGCGGGGACGCGTTGCTGGCGCGTGACGACGGGGACGGCCATGAGCGCCCAGGCTAAGTGGAGCAGGAGTACGATATACATATCCCGCGCGAGACGCATACTCCGTGCCATGCGCCGCGAAAAAAGATTTGGAAATTAGAAAATAACTTTTTATCTTTGCTGTATACAATGGAAACAGGGTTCTGGCCTTCACCGGTCAGGATTCTTATTTTTTTACGTTGTTTGTTTTACAGGGTTCCCCCGCCGCAAAGGGGAATACAGGAGGATTTTGGATGTGGGACGGGCATCTGCGGATGCCTAATGTGAGTTCGACGGGCCCCATGTTCGGAATCTTTCGCAGCGTTATGAAATTCAAGTGCGTCGGACTCGTTTAATATTATGGCAAAAGAGATTATTTATCTGACAGCGGAGGGTTACAAAAAACTCAAGGATGAGCTCGACCACATGCGTTCCGTCGAGCGTCCGGCGATATCGGCGGCTATTGCCGAAGCGCGCGACAAGGGTGATCTTTCGGAGAACGCGGAGTACGACGCCGCCCGTGAGGCGCAGGGTCTGCTGGAGATGCGTATCGCCAAGCTGGAGGATTCGCTCGCTAATGCCCGCGTGATCGACGAGTCGAAGATCGACAAGAGCAAGGTGCAGATACTGAGCAAAGTGTCGCTGCTGAACCACAACACCAAGAAAGAGGTGGCCTACACGATCGTCGCCGAGCACGAGGCCAACTTGCGCGAAGGCAAGCTGGCGATCGGTACGCCCATCGCCAAGGCATTGCTGGGGCACAAGAAAGGCGACCGCGTCGACGTGGAGGTGCCTGCCGGGACGATCCATTTCGAGATCCTCGACATCAGCATCTGAGGCGCCCGATCCGCAGGGTGGCGGCGCCGCATCGTCCGCCTCCCGGCATCCGGGTACGTGGACACGACATATATCCCCATTTTAGGGTATTTTTGCAGGGCCGTTTTGAACGGCCCTTTTTTATTGCTATCTTTGGCTCGGAAAGATGATACGCTACGCACCCAAAAGACTCTATGCGGCTTTGCTGCTGTTGGTTCTGCTCGCGGCCTACGCGGGGCAGAAGGTGCATATCTACAACGAAGACCATGCGCATTTCTCCGCGCACTGCGGCGATCTGGTGCCCGACAACGGTGCCCATACGATCATCGTCGACAGGTGTATCATCGACGATTTCTATTTCTTCCCCTACCTCGACATCGCGCCGACCGTGCACTCGTTCTATGCAGAGATGCTGGCCGTGCTGCTGCCCGAGGCAACCCGCTGCAAACTCTATGAGCAGGCGTCGGGCATTTCGCTGCGTGCGCCCCCTGTCGCGTAACCGGCGATCCCCTCCATTTTCCTGATTCATATTCCGGGTGCATGCAGCCCGGCCCATACTATTTATTATCTGACAAGCAATGAAAAAATATATTTTGCTGGCACTCGTCATGTGCCGGTGTGTACTGGTACTTGGTGTCGAGGCGCCGAAGAAAAGTACCGATGCCAATATCTTCGGCCATGTGGTCGACCGCGACACGCATGAACATATTCCCTATGCGACCATCGCCGTGACGGGCACGGCATTCGGCACCACGACCGACGCTTCGGGGCATTATTTCCTGAAAAACCTGCCCGAGGGCGCGCTGACGCTCGAAGTCCGCGCGTTGGGTTATGCCTCGCAGACGCAGCAGGTGACGCTTCGACGTGGACAGACGGCCGAACTGAATTTCGAGGTGGTGCAGAGCGGCATCTCGATGGACGAGGTGGTCGTGTCGGCCAGCCGTTCCGCCCGGCTGCGCCGGGAGGCGCCTGCGCTGGTGAGCGTGCTGGACGCCGGGTTGTTCGAAAAGACCAATGCCTCGTGCCTGGCACAGGGGCTGTCGTTCCAGCCCGGCGTGCGTGTCGAGGACGACTGCCAGAACTGCGGCTTCACGCAGGTGCGCATCAACGGCCTCGACGGCCATTATTCGCAGATCCTGGTCGATTCGCACCCGGTATTCTCGGCCCTGACGGGCGTATACGGCCTGGAACAGATCCCGGCCAACATGATCGAGCGGGTCGAGGTGCTGCGCGGCGGCGGCTCGGCGCTGTTCGGGTCGTCGGCCATCGGCGGCACGATCAACGTCATTACGAAGGAGCCTTCGCGCAACTCGGCGCAGATGTCGCATACGCTCACTTCGATCGGCGGCAGCAATTCCTATGACAACAATACGATGCTCAATGCTTCGCTCGTCACCGAGAGCGGCCGGGCGGGGCTTTGCGTCTTCGGCCAGAGCCGCCACCGTTCGGGCTACGACCACGACGGCGACGGCTTCACCGAAGTGCCCGTCATCAACAGCCAGTCGGTGGGCATGCGTTCGTTCTTCCGTACGGGCGCCTATTCGCGCATCACGGCGCAGTACCACCATATCAACGAATTCCGCCGCGGGGGCGACATGCTCGACCGGCCGCCCCACGAGGCGCTGATCGCCGAGCAGATCGACCATTCGATCGACGGGGGCAGCCTTTCGTTCGACATCTCGTCGCCCGACCGCCGCAACCGCTTCAATGCCTATGCCTCGTTTCAGAATACGGCGCGCAAGAGCTACTACGGCAGCAAACAGGATCCCGATGCCTACGGGACGACGCACGACCTGACCGTAGCGGCGGGGATGCAGTATATCCACGAGTTCAGGAAGCTGCTGTTCATGCCCTCGGAACTGACCTTCGGTACGGAGTACAGTTACGACGACCTGGGCGACCGTTCGATCGGCTATGATATCCACACCGACCAGACGGTGCATATCGTGGGTGCCTATCTGCAGAACGAGTGGAAGACCAGGAAGTGGTCGCTGCTTGTCGGCGGCCGCCTCGACAAGCACAACCTCGTAGACCATGTGATTTTTAGCCCGCGCGTCAACGTGCGTTTCAACCCGTCGGAAGCGGTGAACCTGCGCGTGAGCTACGCCGGGGGCTACCGGGCCCCGCAGGCGTTCGATGAGGACATGCACATCGCCATCGTGGGCGGTAAGCGGGTGCGCATCCGGCTGGCGGATGACCTGAGGGAGGAGCGCTCGCACAGCGTGAGCCTCTCGGCCGACCTTTACCATACGTTCGGGAAGGTGCAGACCAACCTGCTGGTCGAGGGTTTCTATACGATCCTCGACGACGTGTTCGCCCTGCGCGACATGGATGATGCGGCCGACGGCGGCAAGGTCAAGGAACGCTACAACGGTTCGGGGGCCACGGTGCGCGGCTTCAATGTCGAGGGGCGCGCGGCCTTTACCCGCTGGTTCGAGTTGCAGGCGGGCGTGACGCTTCAGCAGAGCCGTTACAAGGAGCCCGAATTCTGGAGCGAGGACGCAGAGGTGCCGCCCGTGCGCCGGATGTTCCGCACGCCCGATACCTACGGCTATTTCACCGCGTCGTTCAAACCGGTGCGGAATTTCACGGCCGACCTGTCGGGAACCTGCACCGGGTCGATGCTGGTGCAGCACATGGCCGGGTCGGGCGTCGCGCAGGACGTGGCCGTCTCGACCCCGTCATTCTTCGACATGAATATTCGCCTGTCGTACGACGTGCGTATCTACAAGGAGATAACCATGCAGCTCTATGGCGGTGTGCAGAACCTGTTCAACGCCTACCAGAAGGACTTCGACAAGGGTGTAGACCGCGACTCGGGCTACATTTACGGCCCGTCGCTGCCCCGCAGCTGGTTCGTCGGCGCGAAGTTCAGTTTCTGATTCCCTCCTTTTGGGACTGCTGAATACGACAAACGTCCGAAGTCTGACTTCGGACGTTTGTGTTGTCGGGCGGTTCGAATTATTGTAAATTATCTACGAATCTTCCGAGGTTGGTGATGACACCAGCCTTTATTTCGAGCGGTTTGGTCGCTTTTCGTTCGTAGTAATCCTCTCCGAAATCGTAAACTTTCATGGTGAAATCGTTGTAGGTGCCGGGAGCGACGGGGATATAATACACGAATTCTGCGCCGATATTCTGCCCTTGCGGTTCGATGGTGATCGGAGAGGTGGTATGATCTCTTATTAATTCTCCGGTTCCGGTCGCAGGGTCGTAATGATATTCTCCGGTGAAGTCCTTTCTTTGGGCCATACCTGTGGCTTGGAAGGTAATCTGGTATTGTGCACTGCGTCTTGTCTGGATCGTCAACTTCATGACGCCGAATATATTTTTAAATGTCATGGCGTTCAGATCGGTGCCGTGGGCGACGGCAGGGTTACGAACTGCGAACTCATAGGAGTTGGGCGAAGGGTAGTTGAGCGATGGTTTGAATACGGCAGATGCCTCTCCGGGGTTGGAGAATATGAATTTCCCGTTTTCGTATTTTACCGTGTTGAGTACTTCGGGGCCATTGGCGCAATAGCATGAAACTGCGAGATAATCGGGTGTTTCCGCTTCGTCGGTGAAAGTGCATTCGCCGGTGAACGTAGTGCTATTGCCTTGGGACAGGGCGGCAAGTTCGCCTGCTTTTGCGTAGGATCCGTCATTTTTGAGGTACCACAGTTGGATCAGGTCACCTTTCTTCCAGACGACGCTCAGACCGTCCTTATCCAGTGCCGTGCGGATTTTGTCTTGCGACGCGATTGTTTCGGACGTTGCGTTGAGGGTAATGGTACGGGTTTCGGGAGCGGGTTTTGCGATTTCATTCTTTTCGGCGCAGGAGACTGCCAGCACGGCGCAGGCACAGGCCAGAATTGTTTTCATACTTCTCATGCTCATCATCATTTGTGGGTTTACCATTCATAATCTTCTTCGGAGAATGAGTCGTGTCCGTTTTCGGGTGTGGAGACCGATACCGCAAAGCCTTGTTCGGTGCGGATTTCCAGCAGTTCTATTGCCGGAGTTTCATACGTTGCTTTTTCCATATGGGATGAATTGATTTGAAAGTGAAAATTGATTCCGCGTAAAAATGAAACGAGAACCGTATCCGCATACTGCGGATACGGTTCTCGTTGAAAGGATATGTCGATTGTCTCAACTACATGGCAAAATTCCCCCCCCCGAACGTATTACGAATAGGGGCGGCGTTCATTTTTGCGCTATGTAGGCTCGTATTCTTCATAATTGCGCCGGCAAAGGTCGGCAATAATTCATAGTATGCAAAATTCTTTAATATGTCAAATCAGCCCGTTTGGTGAGCAAATGCGGTTCGAAATTGGCGGGTGCTGAGGTGTTTAGGCAATGAAAAACCCGCCCCAGATTGTTTGGGACGGGTTTGAAATCTGTTGTGTATTCGCAGTTTAAATCGCCTTGATCTCGTGGAGCACGTTGTTGGTCTTGCGGACGGCGTCGGCCGAAGCTGCGAATTTCTCGGCCTCTTCTTTCGAAAGGTCGATTTTCACGATCTTCTCGATGCCTTTGCGGCCGATGATCGCGGGTACGCCGATGCAGATGTCCGACTGTCCGTACTCACCTTCGAGGTAGCACGAGCAGGGGATCATTTTCTTCTGGTCGTTGAGGATCGCCTCGACCATCATGGCCGAAGCGGCTCCCGGTGCATACCAGGCCGACGTGCCGATGAGTTTGGTCAGCGTTGCGCCACCCACCATCGTGTTGGCTACGGCCTCATCGAGTTTTTTCTTCGATGCGAACTGCGAAACGGGTACGCCGTTGACGGTGGCCTTCGAGACGAGCGGAATCATCGTCGTGTCGCCGTGGCCGCCGATGACCATGCCGTCGACGTTATTGATGTTGGCGCCCGTAGCCTTGGCCAGGTAGCACTTGAAACGCGACGAGTCGAGTGCGCCGCCCATGCCGATGATGCGGTTCTTCGGAAGTCCCGAAGCCTTGAGCGCCAGATAGGTCAGCGTATCCATCGGGTTGGCTACCACGATGATAATGGCGCGGGGCGAATATTTCACTACGTTCTCGATCACGCCCTTCATGATGTTGGCGTTGGTGCCTATCAGCTCCTCGCGCGTCATGCCCGGCTTGCGGGGAATACCCGAGGTGATGACTACCACGTCCGAATTGGCGGTCTGCTTATAGTCGTTGGTGACGCCCACGAGCTTGGTGTCGAAATCCATCAGCGTCGAGCACTGGTACATGTCCAGCATCTTGCCTTCCGAAAGACCTTCCTTGATGTCGATCAGGACGACTTCGCTCGCAACTTCGCGGCAAGCCATCACATTTGCGCAGGTTGCGCCTACGGCACCTGCACCTACTACTGTAACTTTAGACATAGCTTTTTATTTTTTGTGTTTAGCCTATCAGCTTTTCGTAATCCGCGGCGCTCAGCAGTGCGTCGTACTCGGCCGGGTCGGACATCCTGACCTTGACGAGCCAGCCTTCGCCGTATGCGTCCTTGTTGACGATGGCGGGGTCGGCGTCCACGGCGTCGTTGAATTCGAGGATCTCGCCGCCGATGGGCAGGAATGCGTCGCTCACGGTTTTTACGGCTTCGATCGAGCCGAATACTTCGCCCGCGGCGAGGGTTTCGCCTACGGTCGGCACGTCTACGAAGACGATGTCGCCCAATTGGCTCTGTGCGAAGTCGGTGATGCCGATTACGGCCGTGTCGCCCTCGACGCGGCACCACTCGTGGTCGTTCGAGTATTTCAGATTTGCTGGTACGTTCATGGTGTGGTTATCGTTTAAAATTCAAATGCGGTTTTTTCATTGCAAATATAACTGTTATTTCCGTAACAGCAAGGATTTATGTTATATTTTTAACTCAATAACCGTAAGGGTATCCGAAGTTTTTGGGATGTCGTAAATATTTGTTAATTTTAAAACAACTTACGTCACGACGGAAACCCTGAAACCACAGCCTGTGAAAAAACGATCCTATTTGATTGCCGCAGGATGTACTGTTGTCCTGTATGCCCTTTCGGCCTGTTCCGATCATGCGGCGAATGATACCGCGCAGGCCGGAAATCCGGAAACTATGTCCGTGGCCGAGGCACGCCGTTATTTCGAGCGTGTTGCGGCACCGACCAGAGCCGGGGGTGAAGAGGGGACGCTGACGCTCGGGACTTATATGCCCGACTGGTCGCTGGCGACGGTCTCGGCCGGGGAAGTGCTTTCCAGTACCGATGTGCCTGTCCGGGGCGAGTTCCGCTATTTTCGTTATCGGATCGACGAGTACGGCGAACCGCGTTTTACCCCGATCTACCATAAACTGGTCGTCGTAAAGGATTCCCGCAGCGGTGTCATGAGCAGCTATCTGCGTTTTTATGTTCCCGATCCGGACTATGCCGCGGGGCGCACGGCCGACGACTACGACAGGCTGCTCAACAGCGGCTCCAAGGGGGATTTCACCGGGCTGGCGGTTTACACCTCGCTCGACGGATTTCCGGTTCATGCGGTTCGTTATGCCGGAGGAGCATGCCAGGCTGAAGCGTTCCTTTACGATAAGTCGCGGACACAGGCGGAAAATACCGCCCGCCTGGGCGAAATGCTGGATGGCCTGAGTGTCGTGTGCAGCCGGGAAACAGCGGTGACACGTGCGGAGGCGGAGGCGGAGAAAAGCGAGCCGGTTGACGGCGGCGGTATAGAGGCGATTGTGGTTTCTGCCAAGCACCCTGTAAACCATATCAAATATGAGCGTCCGGATACGGATCCCGTCAAGCCTACCGAAGAGGATCGGGGCCCTTCGGGCAGCGGTGGCGGCGGTGGCGGTGCCTCCTCTAATCCGGGAAGTCCGGCCAACACCCGTTATCGGGAAAACGAAAATATAATGCTTGCTTCCGACAGCAGGGAAAAACTGGAACCGTTGCTGGATTCGTTGCGCCAGGATTGCATGGCCGGGAAGATTATCGGTTCAATCCGGGGGAATGTAACGATCCGCACCGGTTTTTTCGGAAGTTCGGTGATGATTCCGACTGCCTATACTTTCGAAGGCGGTGCCGTATGGGACGATTTCGAGATCAGGATGGGGTCTCGGCTCGACGATATCACTTTGCTCGAAGAGCTTTTCCATACGCACCAATGTTCGGGCAAAACCCCCGAAGAGTACAGGGGCATGCGGCTCAATAACGAGATCGAGGCCAAACTGTGCTGGTATATGTATCGGTTGAAAATCGGGAATATGAACGGAGTCAGTAAATATATCAGTGAAGGCGAGGGGCGACGGATATTTGGAACTTTGAGTAAATATATTATGGCCGGAAATATAAAAAGTGATAATTTTCGGGAAGAATATCGGAATGCCGCGTCCTTGCTAAGGAGTATGAGCCGTTCATACGCGGATGTTACGCTATATCCTTTTTCCGAGGATGCTGTGAACGTCGATGTTTTAATGAAAATGATGGAGGATTGTCCGGAATATAAAAATGAATAGCATATGAAAAGAGTGTTTAGCATCATTATTATTTTGGGGCTTGGATCAACTGTTTCCGCTCAGGATTACTATACGGGCCGGGATCGTATTACTGCAGACGGGATTACATTTTTGGCTTCTGTCTACCAGGGCGTAATTCTATCTTTGGCCAATATAACCAATACCCGGGAAAATGCACCGGAAGTTTATAAGGATGGCAGCCCTATCGAACCGGAATTCGAAGAATACGCCGTTGCGAATACGATCCCCGGATGTGTGGAAAAGGCTTTTACAGAGACTTTTACACGGGAGGAGTATGAACTGTTGCGAACAGATGCAGAAGCCGTTCTTACAATAGGTTATGTCATTTCACCAGCGGGTGTTACGGAAGAAGTTTCGTTTACAATAGATTATGTTCCTTGTATGTTGGCTATTCCGCCATCCAAATTCGCATTGCTGGAAAAGAATCTCAAGCGATATGTGAAATGGGACGTTAATCTTTTCGGCCGGAAATTGCAGTTTATGCATGGGATGAGTTTTGTCAACTTTTCGAAGATACGCCTTCAATATCCGTCATCGGAACCTGAAATTCCGGACTTGACGGTGCCGACAGGGCCCCGCAATCCCGGGGATGAAGAGTTGAAACCTGCTCCGTGGAATTGACGTTGCCTTTTCGAGCGTACGGCCCTCCGGGAGTTTTGCGATCGATTCTAATGATTATGGCAATTCAGCTTTTCCCGGCGATCACGAATTCGATCTCCCGGAAGAGGTATGCGTGCCGCGTGCCGTCGGCGTGGCGCAGGATCAGCTCGCCCGAGGGGCGTACGCCTTCGAGGACGGCCTCGACGAGCGTGCCGTCGGGGCGGCGGTAAGGGTGGGTTTTGCCTAGCCGGTACATGCGTTTCCGGTACTCTTCCTGCAAGGCTGCCTTTTCGCCCCGTACGAGCTGGTCGTAGCGGCCCATGCAGCAGGCATAAAAGGATTCGAGCACCTCGCGGCGGTCGAACGTGCGGCCGCTGGCGACCGCCATCGACACGGGGTTGGGCAGTGCGGGGTTGAACGCACGCTGGTTGACGTTGATGCCGATGCCCGCGATCGTCCGCGCGAGGGTCGGGCCCGAATAGCTGTGCTCGATGAGGATGCCGACCAGTTTTTTGTCGCCGACATAGATGTCGTTCGTCCATTTGATGCGGGCGTCGATGCCGAAGGCGGCGAAGGTGTCCGTAAGCGCCAGCGTGACGGCTTCGGAGAGCAGGAACTGTTCGCCGACGGGCAGGAACACGGGTTCGAGCACCAGCGTGAAGGTGAGGTTCTCGCCTTCGGGGCTCGTCCACGAATGCCCCCGCTGCCCGCGCCCGGCGGTCTGCCGTTCGGCCCAGACGATGTCGCCGTGACGGTATTCCGGCCGCTTGGCATCGTCGTTGGTCGAGGTGGTTTCTGCGATGCGGTAAATCATGTTATTGCTTGAAAAGTTCTCCGAGGGTTTCTGCGAGCACCTTGCCCCGCAGTTCGCGGGCGACGACTTCGCCCGTCGAACAGTCGATCAGGTAGTTGGTCGGGAATTTGGTGACGGAGTAGAGGTCGCAGACACGCCTGTCGGCGTCCGTCAGGTTAATCCACGCCATCCCGTCTTCGGCGATGGCTTTTTTCCATGCCCCGGCGTCTTTGTCCGTCGACAGCCCGACGACTTCGAATCCCTTGTCGTGATAGGCCTCGTAGGCAGTCCTGATATGCGGCATCTCGCTGCGGCAGGGCACACAGTCGGCGAACCAGAAGTCGAGCAGGAGGTAGCGGCTGCGTTTCATGACCTGGCTTAACGTGACCGGGTTGCCGCCGGCGTCGTTCGCCGTGAAATCCACGTATCGGGCGAGTTCCCGCGACCGGAGCACGCGCTCGATATGTTCGAGGGGGCGTTTCATCAGCCGGCAGGTGCGCAGGTGAGGCGGGAAGAGGCTGACGATCGAATCGACCCGGGCCCGCGAAATGTCCTTGTCGTAATGGATAACGCCGTCGACCATCGCCACTCCGAAGATATTGTCGGTGTTGGCAGCGAGGTTGCGCGCCGAGGAGCCGATCAGGCTGTCGAGCAGTGCGGCGCGGTAGGCCTGGTCGTGGTCTTCGAAATTGTAGGCATGCAGCGCCCGGTTCACGAATCGCAGGTGCGCCCCGAAAGCGTCGTTGGCCGGGGTGCCGGAGGGATAGTACTCGATTTTGTCGTGGTTGCTGGACTCCTCGGCATTCAGGCGTCCCTCGATGCGGATATTGCCCGGCTCGATATAGAGCACCGCGGCGGTTTGTCCGTTTTTACGCACGAGGGCGGCTGCCGTCGGTTCGTCGTAGCGCCCCTTGTAACGGAACGAGCCGTCGGGAGCGGGAAGCACGGCGAGCGTGTCTTTCGTGACGGATTCGACCAGTGCGACCGAGTCGTTCAGCCCCTCGATATGTCCCGTAAGGGTATAGCGGAAGCCTGTCGGGCGGCATCCGGACAGCAGTGCCGAGGCAGTCAGTAGGAACAGTGTCTTTTTCATGGGAGGGCGGTTCGCAGACCGGGGGTTATACCGATACGCCGAAGTCGCGCAGGGCGTCGTTGAGCGAGGTTTTCTTGTCGGTGGACTCCTTGCGCTGGCCGATGATCAGCGCGCAGGTGATGCTGTATTCGCCCGCGGGGAACTGTTTGCGGTAGCTGCCCGGGACGACCACCGAACGCGGCGGCACGTAACCCTTGTAGGTGACGGGCTCCGGCCCCGTGACGTCGATGATGTGCGTCGAGCCGGTGATGACGGTGTTCGAGCCGAGCACCGCCTCGCGGCAGACATGCGCCCCCTCGACCACGATCGAACGCGAGCCGATGAAGCAGTTGTCCTCGATGATGACCGGGGCGGCCTGCACGGGTTCCAGTACGCCGCCGATGCCCACGCCGCCCGATAGGTGGACGTGCTTGCCGATCTGGGCGCAGGAGCCGACCGTGGCCCACGTGTCGACCATCGTGCCCGTGCCGACATAGGCGCCGATGTTGACGTACGACGGCATGAGGATCGCACCCGGGGCGATGTAGGCGCCGTAGCGCGCCACGGCGTGCGGTACGACGCGCACGCCCAGCTCCTCGTAGCCGTGCTTGACCTCCATCTTGTCGTACCACTCCAGTTCCCCGGCCTGCATCTTGCGCATGGGCTGGATCGGGAAATAGAGGATGACGGCCTTTTTGACCCACTCGTTGACTTTCCATTCGCTTTTGGCCGGGTCGACGGGCTCCGCCGTGCGCAGCTGTCCTTTGTCCACCAGTTCCACCACCTGCCGCACGGCCTGCCGTACGGGTTCTTCGCTGAGCAGTTCCCGGTTTTCCCAGGCCTGTTCGATTATCTTTTTGAGTTCGCTGTACATGATTTTCGGTTGTTTTTGCAAGCCAAAGTTACGCAAAAACTTCGGTTTCCCGGCTTGTAGGGTGAAAAATAACCCTTTTGCAGGCCGGTAAGGGGAAAAATGTGTGTGGTTTCTTATTTTTTCCTAACTTTGCCACGATATTCACCCAAACTCCGGAATGCTATGATGAAATTGACACGCAAGGCCGTGGCCCTCGCGGGGGCGGCGGCGATGATGGCAAGTTGCAACCACATGAAGCAGATAAAACACATGCCCTACCCCGAGACGCAGCGCACCGACGTGGTGGACGACTATTTCGGGACGAAGGTCGCGGATCCCTACCGTTGGCTGGAAGACGACAATTCGGAGGCGACGGCGGCATGGGTCAAGGCCCAGAATGCCGTGACGCAGGATTACCTGTCGCAGATTCCGTTCCGCGACGCGATCCGCGGGCGGCTGACCCAGTTGTGGAATTACCCCAAGGAGGGCATCCCGGCCAAACACGGCGATGCGTGGTACTATTTCTACAATGACGGGCTGCAGAACCAGTCGGTGCTCTACCGTACGACGGCCCCCGGTGCGCAAGGCGAGGTGTTCCTCAATCCCAATACGCTCTCGGACGACGGGACGGTGGCGCTTTCGTCGGTGGCTTTTTCCAAGGACGGGAAATACTGCGCCTGCGCGGTGGCCGAATCCGGCTCGGACTGGGTCGAGATTCGTGTGATGAACACCGCCGACCGCACGTTCACGACCGATAAGATCAACTGGGTCAAGTTCTCCGGCGCCGAGTGGGCGCCCGATTCCAAAGGATTCTATTACAGCGCTTACGACGCTCCTGAAAAAGGAGTGTTCTCTTCGCAGAACCAGTTTCAGAAAGTCTATTACCACCGCCTCGGCACGCCGCAGTCGGCCGACAAGCTGATTTATATGGATGCCGAACATCCGCTGCGTTACTTCTCGGCATGGCCCTCGAAGGACGGCAAATGGCTCTTCATCTCCGCTTCGGAGGGTACGTCGGGAACCGAGATACTCTATAAGAAAGTTTCCGAGCCGAAATTCCGTACGCTGCTGCCGGGCTTCGATGCCGATTACGCGCTCGTAGAGTGCCGTGACGACCGGCTCTATTACATAACGAACAAGGATGCGGCGAACAATGCGCTGATGAAGGTCGACCTGAACGACCCGTCGAGCATAACGGCGGTCATTCCGGAAAATGAAAAGAGCCTGCTCGAAAATGTGACCGCCGCCGGGGGATACTTCTTCGCCTCTTATCTGCAGGATGCGCAGGGCAAGGTCGTCCAGTACGGCTTCGACGGCAAACCGGTGCGCGACATCGAACTGCCGGGCATCTGCACCGCCGCAGGCTTCGACGGCGACGACGAGGCAGCCGAAATCTATTATTCGGTGTCCGGCTACACGGCTCCCGCCACGATCTATAAGTTGGATGTCGCCTCGGGCGAATCGACGCTGTTCAAGGCTCCGGACGTGAATTTCGATCCCGCGCTGTTCACCACCGAGCAGGTGTTCTACACCTCGAAGGACGGCACGAAGGTGCCGATGTTCATCACACACCGCAAGGATCTGAAGCTCGACGGCAAGAATCCGTGCTACCTCTATGCCTACGGCGGGTTCCAGATCAACCGCACGCCCGGTTTCCGTCCCTCGGCCATCATGTTCGTCGAGCAGGGCGGCGTCTTCTGCGAAGCGAACCTGCGCGGCGGCTCGGAGTACGGCGAGGCATGGCACAAGGCCGGGATGCTGGAGAACAAACAGAACGTCTTCGACGATTTCATCGCGGCGGCCGAGTACCTGATCGCCAACAAGTATACCTCGAAGGACAAACTCGCCATCGCGGGCGGTTCGAACGGCGGACTGCTGGTCGGCGCCTGCGAGGTGCAGCGCCCCGACCTCTATGCCGTCTGCCTGCCGGCTGTCGGTGTGATGGACATGCTGCGTTACCACAAATTCACGATCGGCTGGGGCTGGGCCGTGGAGTACGGATCGAGCGAAAACGAGGAACAGTTCGACTACATCTATAAGTATTCGCCCCTGCACAATATCCGCGAGGGCGTGCAGTACCCTGCGACGCTCGTGACGACCGCCGACCATGACGACCGCGTCGTCCCGGCGCACTCGTTCAAGTTCACCGCCCAGATGCAGCATTGCCAGGCGGGCGACGCCCCGATCCTGATCCGCATCGAGTCGAAGGCCGGGCACGGCGCAGGCAAACCCACTTCGAAGCGTATCGACGAGGAGGCGGACACCTATGCGTTCCTGTTCCAGAACATCGGGGTGCCTTATAAACCCGTTGCGAAGTAGTTTTCGGTATATTGCCGGCTGCCTTCACTGGCCATGGAAGGCACCGGCCGATTTTTAGTCAGGTTAGTAAAATAAGGTATAATGAAAGTCTATAAATTCGGAGGTGCGTCGGTGAGGAATGCCGACGGGGTGCGCAACCTGCGCAAGATTATCGACGATGAGCAAAACCTCTTCATCATCGTTTCGGCCATGGGCAAGACGACCAATGCGCTCGAAAAGGTGTTCGAGGGGGTGCAGAAGGGCGACAAGGATCTTTCGCTGGAGAATGTCGCGGCACTGCGCGAGTACCATGCCGGGATCATCAACGACCTGTGGCACGGCCCGAAGAAGCTGGAGAAGGTCGATGCCCTGTTCGACGAACTGGAGCGCGTGGCTGTCGGTACGGTCTACAAGCCCGGGGATGCCGAACTGTGGTACGATACGATCGTGGCGTTCGGCGAGCTGGTGTCGACGACTATCATTTCGGAATACCTCAATTATGCCGGGGTGGCGAACCGCTGGATCGACATGCGTCGCTGCTTCCTCACGGAACAGCGCCACAAGGATGCGGGGGTCGACCTCGAGGCTTCGGAGCCGCTGCTGAAAAACGCACTGGCCGAGTGCGTCGAGAACATCTTCATCGGGCAGGGCTTTATCGGCGGGGCACCTGACGGGACGACCACGACGCTCGGCCGCGAAGGCTCGGACTACTCGGCGGCCGTGGTGGCGAACATCCTCGACGCCGAGTCGATGTCGGTGTGGAAAGATGTGGACGGCGTGCTGAACGCCGACCCCAAGATTTTCCCCGACGCCGAGCAGATTGCCGAGCTGAACTACCTCGATACCATCGAACTGGCATACAGCGGCGCGCAGATCATCCATCCCAAGACGATCAAGCCGCTGCAGAACAAGAATATCCCGCTCTACGTGCGTCCCTTCGGCGACAAACGCAAGCCGGGCACCGTGATCCGCGGCATGTCGGCGCCGGTCGTCGTGCCGATCCTGATCCTCAAGAAAGACCAGGTGCTGCTCACGATCCGCTCCCGCGATTTTTCGTTCGTGCTGGAGGAGAAGTTCGCCACGATCTTCTCGCTGCTGGAGCGTTTCCGCATCAAGACCAACCTGATCCACAACTCGGCCGTGAACCTGAGCCTGTGCGTCGATAACTCGTGGCATATCGACGAGGCGATCGAGGCGTTGCGCGAGGCGGGCTTCGACGTGATGAAGGCCGAGAACATGGAGTTGCTGACCGTGCGCGGCTATACCGACGAACTGTGGCGCAAATACGCCCGCGGCCCGCAGGTGTTCGTGCGGCAGGCGACGCAGTCCACCGTGCGCGTGGTGCGCAAGCGCAGTTAGCGGCGGGATCGGACGGGGATCGGCGGATGCGCCGTGCCTGTATAAAACCGGAAGCGGCCCCGCGGGGCCGCTTCCGGTTCGCTATTTTATTTCGGAGCCTTGCCGCATGTTGCGCAGCACCGTCCAGGTCGAATCGTCGCGGATCGCGCCGCTGCGTTTCATGTTCCAGATCGTGCGGGCGATGTATTTTTCGATGTCGCGCTGGAGGCGTTTGTAGAGCGGGCATTTGGTGTAGTTCTCGTTGTCGAGCAGTACGTCGCGGATCGAACGCAGCGAGTTGGTGTAGTTCGCCATCTCGTTCTTGAGCGCCACGCCCTGCTTCTTCGAAGCCGTGATCTTGGCGATCGACATCGCCCGCAGCTTCTCGCACACGGAGTTCAGCAGGATCATCACCACGTTGTCCATCAGCGTGTGCCCGTGCATGAACAGGTAGGCGTTCTCGGGTGTCAGGCCGCGCCCCCTGAGCTGCTCCTCGAACTCCTTCATCGGTTCGATCATCTTCGGGTTGCGCTTGCGGAGCATCTCCTCGCGTTTGGCCACGTTGCGCCGGAGCCATTCGAGCGTTTTTTCGCCGTTGTCCGCCAGGTCGAGGTAGCCGATGCGCACCGCCGACTTGAAGTCGATGAGCGGAAAGACGTTCTCCGAGGAGAGCTGCGCCGAGTAGGCGTACCAGAGGAACAGCGGGTAGATCGTGCAGGAATATTCATGCATGAAACGCACGAAATCGAAGATCCGGGTATCGTTCTTGGTGGCCTTGACGCAGACGTTGTGCAGCGAGGGGGCGTAGCAGAGGAAATTCTCGGTGGCGTAGGCGTAGGTGTGGAACATGTAGCGGGCGTTGTTGACCTCGCGCGACTGCTCCGTACGGTCGGCGAACAGGAAGTCGAAATCCGAGTCGACGCACAGGATCAGTTCGTCCGACGAGCGGGGGATCATGCCCATCAGCACCTTCTTACCCTTGGGCAGGTCGGCGCGGTTGGGAACCGAGATTTCGAAACGCATGTAGGGGTTCTGGAAGTGGTCGAAGATGCCGCGCCAGAAAGCCACGTCCTCGTAGCCTTCGACATAAACCCTCACGAGCCGCTGGTCGGGGTTGGCCGGCAGCGGTTTGGGCAGCTCTTCGAGCGTGGCCGGGCGCGTGAACGGGTTTAATTTGCGCAGTTTTTCGCGGAACTTTTTCGCCATACGCTAACAAAGGTAATATTTTATTATTTTTGCACAAAATAAGACGTCCTAAAAGGACGTTCGATTCCTACTATTCGAACAATATGGCAGACAACGATTGGAAAGCGAGGCTCGGGATGGTCTACTCGACCAACCCCGATTTTCAATATGACACCGGCACGGCCCAAGGGCCCGTGACATTGCCCCCGGCGCAGCAGGATCTGCGCGTGTGGCTCGACCGCAAGCAACGCGGGGGCAAGGTCGTGACGCTCGTCAGGGGATTTGTCGGGTGCGACGCCGACCTGCAGGAGCTGGCACGTCTGCTGAAAACCCGGTGCGGCGTGGGCGGCACGGCCAAGGACGGGGAGATCATCATCCAGGGCGACCACCGCGACCGCGTTGTGGAGATCCTCGCCAAGGGCGGCTACCGTTGTAAAAAAGCCGGCTCCTGAGATGCGCAGGCTGCTGTATACCGCACTGTTCTTGTGCGCCCTGGGCGTCGCGCCGAAAGCCCGGGCGCAGTATTACACGTGGGGTTCCGACCCCACGGGGCTGAAGTGGAGCACGATCCGCACGCCCGACGTGCGGATGATCTATCCCGATACCGTGTCGGGTGTGGCACGCCGCACGCTGTTTTACATCCGCACCGTGCAGCCCGACATCTCGTACGGGTTCCGCCACGGCCCCATGCGCATCCCCTTCGTCATGCACCCCGAGAATTTTCAGTCGAACGGGCTGGTGATGTACCTGCCCAAGCGTGTGGAGTTCCTCACTTCGCCGGCCATCGACGGCTATTCCATGCCGTGGTACAAACAGCTCGTGGCGCACGAATACCGCCATGCGGTGCAGTATAACAACCTGAATCGCGGCGTGATACGCGCCCTGAGCTATATCCTCGGGCAGCAGGGCTCGACTATCGGCCTGTTGTGCATGCCGATATGGGCGATGGAGGGCGATGCCGTGATGTCGGAAACCGCCATGTCGTCGTTCGGCCGCGGGTTGCAGCCTTCGTTCTCGATGGGCTACCGTGCCATGGGACGCGTGGGGCGCGATTACAAGGGGCGCCGCGACCGCCGCAACATCGACAAGTGGTTCTGCGGATCCTACCGCGACTATATCCCCGACCATTACGAACTGGGATACCAGATATGTTCTTATGCCTATGCGCGTTACGACGAGAACGTGTGGGACAGGGTGGCGTGGTTCGGTTCGCGCAACCCCTATATGCTGGCCACGACCCGTATCGCGCTTGAAAAATATTACGGCACGAATGTCCGTAAACTTTTTCGCGAGACCTTCGACGCGTTGGAATGTCATTGGGATTCGCTGCCCCGAACCGGGGACAGCGCCGCGCCGCTCGTGGCGATGCCCGAAGGAAACTACACGACCTACCAGTGGCCGCTGCCGCTCAGCGACACGACGCTGCTGGTGCTCAAGACCGATTACGACCGTCCGTCGCGTTTCGTACGGCTCGACACCCGTACCGGTGCCGAGGAGCCGGTGTGTTATACGGGGCTGGTCTCGACCCGCCCTGCGATGTACGGCGGGCGCGTATGGTGGACGGAGTACCGCCGTTCGAAGCTTTTCGAGCAGCGGGTCAACTCGCAGCTTTGCTACATGGATCTGGAGCGGGGGGTGGCACGTACCTTCGCCGGGCGGCGCAATGCGCTCTATCCGACGCCGGCACCCGGGGAACTGGCCTGGGTCGAGTATAATCCCGACGGGACTTATACGGTCGTAGTGCAGCGCGACGGGCAGCCCGAGCGGCGTTTCGGCACGCCCCGCCATACCGAGATACACGGGCTGGCGTGGGACGACGTGACGCTGGCCTACTATGTCATCGTGACCGACGACGCGGGCATGTGGCTCGGACGCATCGACGACGAAGGAGTGTCCCCCGTCACCCAAGGGGCTTATATCACGCTGAGCAACCTCAGGGCGGGCGGCGGGAAGCTCTATTACGGCTCGATCTCATCGGGCAGGGACGAAGCCCACTGCTACGACCTTATGGCCCGCCGCGAATACCGCATCACCACGTCGGCCTTCGGTTCGTTTTCCCCGGCGCCGTGGCACGACGCCGCGGACGGCGAAGGGGTGTTGCTGACCACGTATGACCGCAGGGGGTACCGCGTCGCCGCACAGCGGGTCGCGGACAGTACGCTGATCCCGGTCGCCCCCTCGAAGCTGCCGCTCAACGTCGTGAACCCCGAACGCAAGCGCTGGGACGTCGTGAACCTCGACACGGTGCGGTTCACCGGGGCCGATTCGCTGCGCCAGTGCGGCACGTTCCGCGCCAGGCGCTACCGCAAGGTGCCCAACCTGGTGAACGTACACAGCTGGATGCCCGTGGCGTTCAATCCCTTCGATGCCGTGGACGAGCATAATATCAACCTCAATCTGGGCGTTACGCTCCTGTCGCAGAACCTGCTGTCGAATACCGAGGCCTATGCCTCCTACGGCTGGAACCGCAACGAGGGTTCGCTCTTCAACCTCGGGGTCCGTTACTTCGGGCTGGGCGTGCACCTCGACTTGGATGCGTCGTACGGCGGCAACCAGCTCTTCTATTCGCTGGTGTCGTACGATCCGAAGACGGGCGACCCCATTTACCAGAAGCGTCCCAGTCCCGACAAATACTACTCCATAGGGCTCTCTGCGACGCTGCCGCTCTATTTCCAGCGGGGGTATCACACCCGCCAGCTGTCGGTGTCTGCCGGCTGGAACTATTCGAACGGCATGGTCGCCAACCTCGACAAGATCGAATGGGACGGCGGGCAGATCACCAATATCCAGCGCATCGGTTTCCGCAAGGGACTGCACAAACTCTCGTTCGGGCTCGGTTATTCCGACCAGGTGCGCATGGCGCACCGCGACTTTGCACCCCGGTGGGGCTATACGCTCAGCACGCTGTATACGTTCAACCCCGCGAACGTGCATTTCAGCGACCTGATCTCGTTCTTCGGTCAGGCCTACCTGCCCGGCCTGGCCGCCCACAACTCGCTGAAAGTGGCGGCCACCTACCAGACTTCGGTCGGCGGCTACAAGTTCCCGGCGGGCTATGCGCCCCTGAGCTATAAGTCGACGCGGCTCATCCCGCGCGGCTTCTCGTCGGCCGACATCGTGTCGAACAATTATACGGCCGTGTCGCTCGATTACCAGCTGCCGGTGTGGTATCCCGAGGGCGGCATCGGGTCGGTGCTCTATTTCAAGCGTATCCGGTTCAACGCAGGCGGCGATTACGCGCAGTTCCGCCGCCCTGCGGGCAAAGGCATGGATTGGCGGCGGATATGGTCGGTCGGCGGCGACATCGTGTTCGATATCAATGCTTTCCGCCAGCCTGCGTCGGCGACGTCGACCTTCAAGCTGTCGGTCTACCATCCCAGCACCGGGGGCGTCTGGTGGGCCGCGGCCGTGGGGCTGCCGTTCTGATTGTAATAAATTTTGTATCTTTAGCGCAAATTTCAGGCCTATGGCACAAAGGAAAAAGGCGGGCATCAGCCCGAAAACGATAAAATGGATATGGGGGGTGATCTTCGCACCCTTTGCGTTGCTGGCGGTCATGTTGCTGCTGACGGCCCTGGGGCTGTTCGGGCGCATGCCTTCGTTCGAGGAGCTGGAGAACCCGCGCAGCAACCTGGCCACCGAAATCTACTCCGAGGACGGCAAGGTGATCGGTTCCTTCTTCGTGCAGAACCGTTCTTATGTGCAGTACGAAGACCTTTTCCCGGCCGATTCGGCATTCCACATCCGGCTCGACGGGCATGACGTGCCGCCGATCGTCGCGGCGCTGATCGCAACCGAAGATGCCCGTTTCCGCACCCATTCGGGGATCGACATCCCTTCGCTGGCACGTGTGGCGGTGAAAACCGTACTGTTGCAGAATACGTCGCAGGGCGGCGGTTCGACCATCACGCAGCAGTTGGCCAAGAACCTTTTTCCGCGCGACACGGTGCGCAACCGGGGGCGTATCGTCCGTTCGTCGAAACTCGTCGTGTCGAAACTCAAGGAGTGGATCACGGCGCTGAAGCTCGAATACAACTATACGAAGGAGGAGATCGCCGCCATGTACCTCAATACGGTCGAATACGGTTCGAACGCCTATGGCATCAAGTCGGCGGCGCAGACCTTCTTCAACAAGGAGCCGCACGAACTGAACGTGCAGGAGGCGGCCGTGCTGGTGGGGGTGGTGAACGCCCCGACGCGCTATTCGCCCGTGCGCAACCCCGAGAACGCCCTCGCGCGGCGGAACCTGGTGCTTTCGCGCATGGAGGATGCCGGGGCGCTGACACGCAAGGTGCGCGACTCGATCAGCGCCCTGCCGATCGTGCTCAACTACAAGCCCGTGTCGCATAACGAGGGCACGGCGACCTATTTCCGCGAGATGCTGCGCCTTGTGATGAACGCCGAGCGCCCCAAGCGCAACCAGTTCTACACCGAATGGGATTACGACCAGGCCGTGAAGGAGTACGAGGAGAACCCGCTCTACGGCTGGTGCCGCAAAAACCGCAAGGCCGACGGTACGCCCTACAACATCTACCGCGACGGGCTGAAGATCTATACGACGGTCAACTCGACGATGCAGAAATATGCCGAACAAGCCGTGCAGAAGCAGATGCAGAGCGTGATCCAGCCCCGTATGGACGCGCAATACCGCAATACGAAGACCCTCTTCATCGACGCGACGCGCGAGGAGAGGGAGCGGATCATGCGGCATGCCATCCGTTATTCGGATCGCTACCGCGAGATGGAGGATGCCGGGGCGAGCGCGAAGCAGATCATGGCGGCGTTCGACAAGCCCTGTTCGATGAAGGTCTTCACGTACCGGGGCGAGCGCGACACGCTGATGACCCCGCGCGATTCGATCCTGCACCACAAACGGATCATGCGCGCGTCGTTCGTGGCGCTCGATCCCCGCACGGGGTATGTCAAGGCGTATGTCGGCGGGCCCAACTTCCGCTATTTCAAGTACGACATGGCCAAGCAGGGCAAGCGGCAGATCGGATCGACCATCAAACCCTTCGTCTATACGTTCGCCATCGACCACCTGGGGCTGACGCCCTGCACGATGGTGCCGAACCTGCCCGTGACGATCGAGACGGCCAACGGTACGGCCTGGTCGCCCAAGGAAGCGGGCAAGGTCGAGTACGACGGCGTGATGCACCCGCTGCGCTGGGGGCTCGCCCGCAGCCGCAACAACTACTCGGCGTGGATCATGAAGCAGGCCAAGCAGCCCGCCGCCGTGGCCGACTTTATCCATAACATGGGCATACGCAGCTTTATCGACCCCGTGCCGGCTCTCTGCCTCGGTTCCTCGGAGTCGAACGTCTTCGAGCTGGTGAGCGCCTTCTCGACCTTCGCCAACGAGGGCGTGCATACCGATCCCATCTTCGTGACGCGCATCGAGGACAGGCAGGGCAACGTCATCGCCAACTTCATCCCCCAGTCGCAGGATGCCGTGAGCGAGCGCACGGCCTATACGATGCTGACGATGTTGCAGGACGTGGTCAACTCGGGTACGGCCGGGCGGCTGAAATGGCAGTTCGGGCTCAACGACATGGAGATCGGCGGCAAGACGGGCACTTCGAACAAGAACCGCGACGCATGGTTCATGTGCGTAGCGCCCAAACTGGTGGCCGGCGCGTGGGTCGGTGGCGAAGACCAGGCAGTGCATTTCGTGGCGGGCGGCGAGGGCAGCGTGATGGCGCTGCCGATCGTGGGCGACTTCATGAAACGGGTCTATGACGACGGGCGCCTCGGCGTGAGCCGCGCCGACCAGTTCATCCGTCCGGCGATGATGCCGCGCTACGACTGCGACGAGGAGGTCGACCCCGACGAACGCCCTACGGAGCCCGGGATCGCCGAGGACGACAATTTCTTCGATTGACAGGGTTGCCGATGGATATGGCGAAGGGGCGGATCTCAGATCCGCCCCTTCGCGTTTTTTCCTGCGGGGAGCCTGCCGGGAGACATCTTTACGGGATGTCCCGCCGTGCAGCCTGCCCCGGGTTACTCTTCGGCCCGGAAGGGAACCTTCACGTCGTGGGGCATGGTAACGGCAGTTGCGGCCTGCTGTTCTTCGATGCCCATTGCGTTGGCTACCGAACGTCCCGACGGCCCGTAGTCCGTGGATTTGCGTACCATCGTGTAAGGCCCGACGAAGAAATCCTGGTAGGTGTAGGGATCCATGGCCTGCAAGTAGTAGTTCGACCCGTTCTTGACGTTCCAGAAGTCGGCGGACACGATCGTGAACGTACCGCCGCCGGAGAGCGAACCCTCACGGCCCGTGATGTTGCCCTTGCCTTCCCCGTCCGGTTTCGCGTAGAGCAGGTACGCACTCGTGTTGAGCAGCCCGTAGGCGTTTGTCTGGTGGTTGAGGATACGCGGGAGCAGCGTCAGTGCCCCGCCGTCGCCGAGCGTGCCGACCTCGCGTTTGAACAACTGGAAGCCTTTGGTCGAACTGACGTAATTCGCATCGACTTCGTAGTCGTCCTTGATGACCGTATAACCCCATCCCCGTACGAGATAGGTGCCGTCGATCGTCCTCGGACGGATTTCGATGTCGAAGCTGTACGCGGTCTTCGATTTCTCGGACGAGGTCGATGTGACAGTCCATGTACCCAGCCATGCCTTGTACCCGTCGGCTATCGTATCCGGCAGTGTGCCCGTCGTCACGCTCTGGCGGAATATCTTGGTCGTTGAGGCCATGGTCGTTGCGTCGATACCGAAACCGACGAGGATATATTCCGCTTGGTCGTACAGGTAGTTGAACGTGAGTGTTTTCTCACCCGAGTAGAGGTCGCCGGCCGCAAGCAGGTCGCAGATCGCGTTCCGCAGTTGCTTGTCGGTATAACCTGCGATCTCTGAAGGCAGGAACGCCGCCACGTAGTAAGTGTCGGAATTGGATGGGGTTACAGTCACTTTGACCGTATTGAAGGTCGTTTCGACCGCCCCGTATGTGAGGATATTGTCCGAGGTAACGGGTTTGGGGCCCGAAATGATGAACGAATCGTCCTCGTTGGCAAAATAGTACTCCTCCTTCAGATCGAGCTTCTGGGCTGTGACCCCGTTGATCGTCAGCGGTTCGTACAGCTCGATGCCGGTCTTGGTGTAGATGAACGGCGCGGCGTAGCTTTCGATGCCTTTGTCGGTTTCCTGCCTGATCGTGAGGTTCCGGTAGAGGAACTTGCCCTCCGAGGTGGTGATACACTCCAGCGAGTCGCCCTTGACGACGCAGACATAAGAGGGGAACTCCATGTCCGAGGCAGCGTTCTTGTATGCCTGCATTTCGGATGCCCAGTCGCTGGTTTCCAGCGGCGTGAGGGTGTAGAGGCTTCCCGATTTGACACCTCGCAGCATCACCTTTTCGGGTGTTGCGCTCAGGACAGTCCACAGGTAGTCGCCTTCCAGCCCCTTGTAGTTCGACCCGTACCCGTCCGGATTGCGCGGGTGGGCGAAATAGTTGATCAGCTCGTTTTTCGTGTCGATCGCCAGCGTGGGACCCGCTTCCTGCCCTACGGAATAGAGGCTGGTGGCGGTCGTCGACGCGCTTTCGATCTCCGAGCTGACGGTTACCGTGCCGTCGTCGAATTTGAAGAAAAGGTTGAACCCCCCGAAGGTCTGTGTGGGGTTGGGGTAGTATTTCACGGCCCAGCCGTTCTCCGCGCCTTCGAGCACGGAGATGGCGTTCTTGACGGCCTCTTCGATCCGGGCGCTGGCGCTTTTGTCAAAATAATCCTCCTCCTCTTTCAGGCACGAACTCAGCACCAGGGGGAACAGCCCCAGAAGTATTATCGCTAATTTTTTCATGGCTCAGTTTTTTTTAGTTAGTCGTCGAGGGATTCCAGATCCATGTCGGGGACTTCGTCCGCACGGCGCAGTACCGACTCGCGCAGTTCGTCGATGTTGATGTTCCAGCTGTTTTGCAGGTAGTTGCGGACGATCTCGAATTTCTGGTTGATGATGGCCGCACCGTCGGCGCCGGCCGTCGTGAGCAGTTTGTCCCAGGCTTCCTGCGGGCGGGTGACGTAGATCGAGATCAGTTCGACGAAGTCTTCCGTATCTTCGGAGCCTGCATAGCGGCTGATCAGCCCGACCTGGAGTGCCGAGGCGTCCGTTTTGTAGGTATCCCAGCAGGAATCGCCCACATAGAGCGTTCCGGTGATCTCCTTGAAGTCGGTGGTATAGGGCTTGGTCTGGTTGAGGATGTGCCCGAACTCGTGGTGGATCGTCTTGAAGTAGTTCGTGCTGGCGTCGATCGAGGCTATTTGCAGGGCATCCACATTGAAGAGCGTGATCTTCTTGCCTCCTTCCGCCGTGCCGAGGATGATCGAGCCGTTGCTCTTGTAGGCCGGCGAACCGGTGAGGAAGATGATCTTCGGGAAGTAAGCACGGATGAAGTCCCGGCTGCCCGTCACTTCGTCATAGGGCTCAAGGCAGAGTGCGATGACCAGCTTGGCCAGCGCGATCGACTGGTTGTAATCGGCGGGCGTCAGGTAGTAACCCATGCTCGACTCGATGTCCGTGTAGCGGTATTGGAATTCGATGTTGTAGGGCGCGAGGTAATGCCTGTCGAGCCAACGGTCGAAATCGTTTTGCACGACTTGCGGCGGCTGGATCACGCTCGTGGAACTCAGGTCGTCTTCCGAGCAGGCTGCGAGTACCGCGGGGAAGAGAAGCAATACGAGGAAATATATGAGGTTCTTTTTCATAATCGAAAATCTTTTTTATCGTTTTTACCGGGGGTTGGCCGTCAGTCCGGCGGCGATGACGTCGGGCGGCAGTTGCAGGCAGCGGCGCGGGTCGCGGTTGCCGCCTTCGTCGGTCATCGTGTCGGTCACCTTGACCAGAGTATCCTCGTCCTGGTCGATCAGGCGGCGGTAAAGGGTGATTCCGTAGCGGCGGGTGTCGAACCAGCGCATGCCCAGGTGCATGAATTCGATGCGACGCATGAAGAGAATCGCATGGATCATGTTCTCCTGCGTGCCGGGGTCGATAACGAAGCCCGGGTTGAGTTTTTTCTTGGCCGTACGATACATGTTCTTCAGGTCGTCCTCGGGTTTTTCGGGATCCTTGGGCGTCATGTCGTAGCCCAGGGCATCTGCCCATTTGTTGATCGACTCTTCGGTCAGTCCTTTGTAGTAAGAGGCGGTGAGCTGGTTCTGCGCCCACATGTTCATGTCGGCCAGGGCGGCCGGATAGTCCTTTTTCATGATATAGGCCTCGGCACGGTTGAGCAGCGCTTCGTCGCCGCTGGCCACCACGAACAGCGAGTGGGTGAAGCCGATGGCCTGCACGGGGTCGGAGTATTCGAAGAGGTACGGCACCCGCGGAAGCAGGTAGCGCCCTGACCCGTATACCCATGTGCGGAGCTTCCAGCCGTACTTGCTGCCCAGGGGGCTCATCGTGGTCGCGGATGTCTCGATCGTCTCGTAGGCGGCGATCGACTTGCCGTGCGTGTAACGGTTCTGGCTCCCGTAGTTGCAGAAAATCGCGCCGGCATTGGAAAGTCCCGTCGAGATAAGGTAGTTGGCTTTCAGCGACGTGGAGTTGTACGCTTTCGAAATGTCGTTCAGCGGGTTGCGCGGGAATGCGGCCAGGTAATCGAGGTCGCGGAGCTGCGATTTGGGATCTGACCCGAGCGCCATGCTTGCGTATTTGATGGCGTTGTCCCAGTCCTCGTGGAACAGGAAGACGCGCGATGCGAAGCAGCAGGCGGCCTTGTAGTTGAAATGGTACTTGGGAGCCGAGTAGATCGCGTCGTCGATGAGCGGGATGCCGGTTTCAATGTCCTCGATCATCTTTTCGTAGACCCCGGCTACCGTTCCCCGGCTGTATTTCGGGTTCAGCTCGGTTTCGGCGTGTTCCATATAGGGTACTCCGAGGTCGTCCGGGTGGTTGGTGTTGTAATGCATGCAGAACATGTTGACCAGTACCCAGTGGGCGTATGCGCGGCAGATGAGCGCCTCGCCTTTGGCGGCCTGGAGCTTGGCTGTCTTGGCACCGCCCAGTTCCTCGATGGCCGCGAGCGCCTGGTTGGCCGCGGCGATCGCCGTATAGGCATCGCCCCATACCGCGTTGGGGTTTTCATTGGTTTCGACCGAACTTACTTCCTGCCAGTTGTAGAGCTCTTCCTGAAGTTGGTTGTAACTCTTTATCGAACCATAGTCGTCGACGTTGTCCGACGAGAACTCGGCGCACATGTTATAAGTATTGTCCGGGTAGGCCGACACCAGCATCTTGACGACCTTTTCTTCGGTATCCAGTTCGGCGCGGCTGTCGGGCATCTTGTCCAGGAAATCGTCGCATGACGCGAAGGCAATGGCAGCCAGCGCGAGGCCGAACGTATAGAATATGCTTTTTTTCATCTTGTTGTTCTCTTTGAAGTGTTAGGGACTATAAGCCGATGCGGATGGTCAGCGTGAACTGGCGGGGAACCGGTGCCGCGACACCTCCGGTGTTGAAGAACTCCGGATCCTGGCCGTTGAGTTTCTTGTCCGCGTAGATCAGGAAGAGGTTGGTCGCCTGAAATTTTACGGAGAGGCTCTGGAACTTCAGCTTCGAGATCAGCTTTTTCGGGAAATCGTAGGTCAGCGATATCTCCTTCATGCGGATGAAGTCGCCTTTGGCGATGCGAGCCGTCGAATAGTTGTAGGCGCTGTAAGCGCGCGACAGGTTGTTGTTGTCGTGGTACATGCGCTGGGAAAGGATCGTCGGGATGTTTGTTTTCTTTTCGTCGCCCGTTACCATCCAGCGGTTCTTGAATTCGCGCGGCATAGCCGTGAGATCCGAATAGTAAGACTTGAATACGGGGTTGAGGCGCACCACGTTGCCGAACGAGTAGGTGATGAAGACGTTCAGTTTAATTCCTTTCCATTGAAATATATTGCCGAACGATCCCATGTCGGTCGGGTCGACCGAACCCGAGTACTGGAGAAAAGAGAGGTTTTCACGCTCCTGGAAGTTGATGCCGGTCGTCGAGATGTCGCCGTTCTGGTCGAGGAATGTCGGGAGACCGATCTCGTTCAGCCCCATGAAGGGGATCGAGAAAAGCGACCGTACGGGGTAGCCTTCCAGCGTGAACCCGCTGCCCGCCACCAGATCCATCACGCGCACTGAGGTCTCGAGTTTGCTCACCTCGTTGTGGATGTGCGAATAGATGAAATCGGTCGTCCAGCTGAAATTCTTGGTTTTGATGTTCTTGGTCGAAAGGCTGATTTCGATGCCGTTCGATTTCATCTCGGCGACGTTGCCCTTCTTCTTGATGATACCGCCGATGCCCTGCGTTGTCACGTCGCCGATCAGGTCGAAGTTGTTACGTTTGTACCAGTCGACTACCAGGTTGATGCGGTTGTTGGCAAAGCCCATGTCGGCCCCGATGTTGAGCTCGTGTTTCTTCTCGTAGGTGAGCGACGAGTTCTCGAGGTCTTCGATCTTCAATCCCGATTCGCCGTCGCCGGCCGACGGCCTCCAGGGGGTGTAGGCGTTGATCACCACGCGCGAGTTGGTCACCGTCGACGGGCCGCGGTCGGCAGTGAGCGAATAGGACGCCTTCAGCGACAGGTGCGACAGCGCGGGCTGTGCCTTCTGGAACCAGGACTCTTCGTGCAGGTTCCATGCGCCCGAAATATTCCAGGTGGGCAGCCAGCGCGCCTTGCGCGACTTGCCGAGCTTGTTGGTGCCTTCGTAGCGGAACGTGCCGTTTACGGTATAGCGCCCTTTGTAGGAATAGGTGCCGTTGAAGTAGTAGGCGTTGTTGCGGTAGTAGGTGTCGCCCAGCGTGTAGTATTTAGACCCTTCTTCCTGTCCCTTCTTGAAGATCCGGTAGTCGTAGAACGGCGTCATGCCCATGTCGTATTGCAGGCCCCAGCCGCGGAACCAGGTGTTGTGGCGGTCGGCCGAGTTGACCTCCATACCCGCGAACAGGTTGATGATGTGGGCGTTCTTGATCGTCGTGTTGTAAGTCGCCGTAAGACGGAAGTCGTACGAGTACATCTTGCGGTCGTCACGTTCGTAGATGCCGCCCACCGGCAATACGACCTCTTTTACGGCATAGGGGTTGTCGGGATCCTTATAGAGGAACGGGTTGTTGTTGCGCACGGTCGTCGGGGAGTCGGTGCGGTAGGCCGTCGCCTGGTTCGATTCGTCGGTAATGTGGTGTTCCTGCACCGTCGCGTTGTATTTCACGGCGGCCAGCGCAGCCAGCTCGAGTCCCTTGACGGGCTCCCACTTCAGTTCGGCCTGGAATTTCGTGTCCACCACGTCCAGATCCATGTAGTTGGCATCCAGTTCGTGGAGGATGTTGAAGGGGGCGTAGTTGCGCGTGTAATAGGCGTCTTTGTCCAGCGTACGCGAGGTGTTCATGGCGTACGAATAGGGGTTGATGTCGAAGTCGCGCTTCACGGTGCCCGTTACGGCGTCCGTAGTGCTGGAAAGCGTTCCCGGCGCTTTCTGTTTACGGTAGGACGCATTCGAGATCAGGTTGAGGGTGAGGTTGTCCAGAATGTTATAGGTCGCGTTGAGGTTGGCCGTGTAGCGCGAAACCTTGCTGGTCTTCGTCCATCCCGGGTCGTACAGGGCGCTCAGCGAAGCGTAGTAGGACGATTTCTCGGTTCCGGAAGTGAGGCTCACCGAGTGGCTGTGCATGATATTGTTGTTGAACAGCGCCTGGAACCAGTCCGTATTGCGGTATTCGGCCGAACGCAGATAGCCTGTGATCGCTTCGGGCGTATTCTCCATCAGGGAGGCGGAGATCAGGTTGTACATCCTGCCGTAAACGCCGCTCTCGGAACGGTTGGCCGTTTCGGCGAGGTTCAGCCAGCCCTTTTTGCGCATCTCTTCGTAAACGGCCATCTGATCCTGCGAATTCATGATGTTGAATTCGTTGTACGAGGGGATCATGCGGTAGGTGAACTCACCGGTGTAGTTGATGCGGCTGACGCCTGCACGGCCTTTCTTGGTGGTGATGACGATGACGCCCGCCATGGCGCGTGCGCCGTAGATCGAGGTGGCAGAACCGTCTTTGAGGATGTTGAAACTTTCGATATCCTCGGCATTCAGGCCTGCGATGGCCGAAGAGATCAGTGTCGTGGCGTCGCCCGACGAGAGCGCATCGGCGTCGATGTCCACCACGTCTTCCATAATGATGCCGTCGACGACCCACAGCGGTTTCGAGCTTCCGAAGATCGACGTGGCACCGCGGACGCGGATCTTGGGTGCGGTACCGAATGTACCGGAAACATTCTGGACGGAGACGCCGGCCGAACGGCCTTCGAGGCCGCGGCTGATGTCGGCCATGCCGGAAAGTTTCACGTCATCGGCGACGAGCTGGTCAGATGCCCCGGTGAAGAGGCGCTTGTCCGTCTTGGTCATACCCGTGACCACGACTGCTTCCACGGCCTGGGCATCGGGTTCGAGCTTTATACGGACATTGGGGGTGATGGCTATTGTCCGGGTCTTATAACCCACATAGGAAACCTGTAATTCCCCCCCCCTCCGGCGGGAAGGTCTTTGAGTACAAACTCACCATTGACATCGGTCGAAGTGCCGAGTGTCGGGCTGTCTTTCACGATCACGGTCGCCCCGATTACCGGGGTGTCGTTCTCGTCGACAACGCTACCCCTGACCGTTCTGGTCTGGGCCGACGCTGCCGCCATGAAGAAGACTGCCATCAGCGATAGGAGAATCTTTCGTCTCATAGGCAATAATTATTAATTAAAGGATTAAGTATGGGGGCCTTTGCAGGCCGGGTTTGAAAACGAGCAAACATTCCCTGTACGGAGACGGGAGCGAGTTCCGTGTACGGTTCGCGGGGATTGTAGCGTGCCGGAAAGGTTGCTGGCGGCGGTTTGCCGTGGCAAACGGATTTTCCGGGAGCCGCAAATTACGGGATCGCCCGTGTGGGCAGGTTTCCGTAAGCAGACATTCGTAGAGTTGATGGAGGGTGCCGAATCCGGGGCAATGAACCGTCCGGGTGTTTGCGAAGCAGGATGGTCGGCAGTTCGACTGTGGCCGTTGAATACCGGAGGATTCGGCGTGGCGGAGAGTGTTCCCCTTTTATTGCCTTTATATTAAAGGTCCCTTATATACAAGGTTGTTTCCGGCGAAAATACGGAAGGCGGCCTGTGCCGCCGGACAAATCTGGCACTTAATCACTTTCCGCGAATCTCCCGTGCGGAGCGGCAACGAGTAGAAATTTTTCATGGCTTCCAGATTTTTGATGGGTGTTCTGTCCTGCCGGTAAATTTTTAGTATATCCGGTTATACAAAATTATGTTTTTGTATCCTTTGTGGAGTATGAATTCATCTGAAAATAGTATGATTATATATCGGAAATGCGGTTGTTATGCCCTGATTTATTGCCGATTTGCTTTCTTTTCCCTATTTTTACATGGAAACGGAGTATGTTTTTATCTAACCGTCTTATGCACCTGAGGTATCTGTTGCTGGTCGCCGTGTGCGTCGCGGTACCGGCGTTGTCCCAGAATATTTGCCGTATCTCGCACCGCGAGGGGTTTTCGAATTGTTCCATCCTCTCGCTTGCGCAGGATGCGGACGGATATGTCTGGGCCGGGAGTTGTGACGGACTGAACCTTTGGGACGGGCATTATGCCCGGAACTTCCGGCTTTCCGGTAACCTGGTGCAGGAGATCGTCGCTACGGACGACGGCTACCTGTGGGTGCGCACCAACTATGGGGTCGACCGGGTCGATGCACGGGCCCGAACCGCCGAACTGCATGCCGACTTCCCGCGTGTTTACCAATATACGGCACGGAGCCGTGACGAGGCGTTCTTCCTGTATAAAGGGCGTTTGTACGGGTATGTCGCCTCCGAGTCGCGTTTCGAACCGCTCTGCGGAGTCGATGCCGACGATGTATTGCGCATTTGCCTCGACCCGGACGGGGTGCTCTGGTTCGTGCGGCGCGACGGCATGGACTGCGCTCCGGTAGTTTATGACGCCGAGGGGCGTGCGGTGCTGGGGGCGTGGAAACACATTCCGGTGCGCAACGGTATTTCGTTCGTCCGCTATGACGGTGACCGCACGGTCTATTTCGTCGACGGTGCGGGCCGCCTCTGCCGTTTCGATACCGAGCGGCAGTTGACGTCGGCCATCTGCGGGCTCGCGCAGGAACTGGAACGGCGCGGGGAGCTTGCGGCCGTTATCCGCGACGGGGACGACTATGTATTGGCGTTCGAAATGGGCGGGGTGTTGCGCCTCCATGCTTCCGGGTCGGAATCCGGGGGCTATACGCTGCGGGAGATAGATGTCGCTTGCGGCGTTTTCTCGCTGCTCAAGGATTGGAACCAGGATATCGTATGGATCGGGACGGACGGCAGCGGCCTGCTCCGCCAGTCGGCCGGGGATATCGCGGTACGCTCCATAACCTATGACATGCTGCCTTACAAGCTTACCAAACCGATCAAGGCGCTGTTCGTCGACGAGCGCGGCAACCTGTGGGTCGGGACGAAGAACGACGGGATCCTGTGCATCCGCGATTTCCATGCACAGCGGGCGTTCGGACGGGAAAATACCCGGAATTTTATAGCCGAGAATACCGCCCTGCGTAAGAATTCAGTCTATGCCTTTGCCGCGAGCCGGCGCGGTGTGCTGTGGATCGGGGGCGACGGCGGGGTGTGCTATTATTCCTATGGCGACGGACGCATCCATGCCCTGGCGGGCTGTGAGCAGTTGGCGAATGTACACGGCTTGCACGAAGATGCTGCCGGGGTGCTGTGGGCGGCAACGATCGGTAGCGGAGTATACCGCATCGAGCTTGCAGGCCACGCAGGCGCCCCCGTTGCCCGGCTGGCCGAGTCCGTGGATCTGGGGAGCCGGGAGCGGAGCCGGAATTTCTTTTTCTCGTTCTGCGAGGAGTCCGATTCGACGTTGTGGTTCTGCAACCACGGCATCGGGGCGGTGCGATACCATAAATACGCACGCCGGGGCGAGGTGATCCCGCTGGACGGACGCCGTGGGTTGGCCGCGAACGACGTGACGGTCGCCGTGCGCTGTTCCGACGGGACGCTCTGGTTCGGAACGGGGTGCGGCATGGGGTGTTACCGCCCCGGGGAAGGGGCGGTTGCCGTCGAGTTCGCCCACGACCAGTTGCAGGCCGGGGTGATTCACGGACTGCTGGCCGATTCGCTCGACAATGTCTGGGCCGCCACGAATGCCGGGATTGTCCGCTATAATCCGGCTGCGCACCGTTCGGTGGCCTATGGCGCTTCGTACGGGCTGGAGGTCGTGGAGTTCAGCGACGGTGCTTATTTTTACGACCGCCGTGCCGGGAAGCTGCTGTTCGGCGGCATCAACGGTTTGGTCGTGGTCTCGGGCGGCGAGTCGCTGCACCGGGGGTATATGCCCCCGGTGCGGTTTCGGGATGTGACCATCGACGGCACGGATCACAGCATTTCGAAGCTGATGCGCAAGGGCAAACTGGTGCTTACCCACCGGCAAGGGGCTTTCGGTCTTTCGATCGTGGCGCTGGACTATATCAACGGCGGCAACTATTCGTACCTGTATAACCTCGAGGGGTTCGACAGCCAGTGGAATGACAACCGCCATAACAACCGGCTGCTTTTCGCCAACCTTCCGCCCGGCAATTATTCGCTCAACGTCCGCTACCGGAACAATATGACCGGGGAGCTGAGTCCCGTAGGCCGGCTGGCGATCCGGGTGTTGCCGCCGCCCTATGCTTCCGCTTGGGCATGGGTGGTGTATGGTACGGCCGCGTGTGTGTTTGTTGCGTTCACGGGGCGCTATCTGGAGCGCCGCCGCCGTGAACGCATGCACAGGCGGCAGGCGCTTTACGACCAGCACTCCAAAGAGCTGCTCTACGAGTCGCGTATCCGTTCGTTTGCCAGCCTGACCAACGAACTTTCGGTGCCGCTGACGCTTATCAACGGTTCCTGCCAGCAGATCCTGGAGTGCGGGGCCTCCGACGGCTTCGTGCTCCGGCAGGTGGGATTCATTCATCGCAATGCCCTGAAATTGAAAGATCTGACCTGTTTGCTTAATGAGCTCAGGGCGGCCGGGGCGGCGGATCGTCCCGACGACGTCGAGCTGCTCGATGTCACCCGGATGTGCAACGGACTGGTGCAGACTTTTGCCGAGTATGCCGAAACACACAAGGTAGGCTACCGTACCGAGGTGGGGGAAGGTATGCTCTTCCCCTCGGCGCGCGGTACGTTGAGCATGGTGCTGAATATCGTGCTGTCCAATGCCTTCCGGCGCTCGGAGACGGGCGGGGAGGTTTTCTTCGGTGTATCCGTTGTACAGGATAGGCTGCGGGTTGTGGTTTCCAATCGTGGGGAGGGCGTAGATCTGGGGCAGATCGAGTTCCTCTCCGACCGTTACCGGCTGCTGGACTATCTGGAAAGCCGCGGTAAGGGCGGCCTTTCGCAGAAAGGGGATATGGAGCTGGCGATCTGCCACAACCTGGCAGCGAAGCTGGGCGGGGAGTTCCGGATCGCATCGGAAGGCGACGTTACGACTGTCACGTTGTCGTTTCCCGAACTGGAGATCGCCCGGGTAACGCAGCCAGTCCTGCAGGTGGACATGGCTTCCGACCGGCAGTTCGGGATGCCCGGCGCCCCGGCTGTTTCCGCCGTAACCTCCCGCGATGCGTTGCCGACGATGCTCGTGGTGTGCGAAGACCCCGACATGGCTTCGTTCCTCGCGCAACTCTTCGCCGGCGCCTATGACCTTAAGGTCATGGGAGAGCTCGGGCAGGCTGCGGAGCAACTGGGGACGTTGCGGCCGCAGGTCGTCATTTGCAGTGCGGTGACGCTCGATCCGGCCATGACCGGTGTGATCCGGCATATCCGCAGGAGCAGGCACATGGCACAGGTGCCGGTCATCCTGCTGACGTCGGCCTCGCGTTCCGGGATGAAGATCGAGGGACTGGAGTCGGAGGTGGACATCTGCCTGGCCTTCCCCTTCGACATCGCGCACCTGAGAAACGTCGTGGGGCAGTTGCTGCGCCGTTATGAATCGCTGAAGGATTACGGCCGTTCGGCATACAGCGCGTTCGACCTGGCGCAGGGGCACCTGCTCCACAAGGAAGACAAGGTTTTCCTGGACAGGATGCTCGAGATCATCCACGGCAATATCCTCGATACGTCGCTTTCCACGCAGTTCATCGCAGACCGGATGGGGATGAGCCTGCCCAACTTCTATCGCAGGCTGGGGGGCGTGACCGATCGAACCCCGGCCTGCATCATCCGGGAATACCGGCTCGGTCTGGCCGAACAGCTGCTGGTGACCACCCGGCTGTCGATTGACGAGATCATTTACAAATCGGGTTTCTCGAATCGTAGTACTTTCTTCCGGGGGTTCGTGCTCCGTTTCGGATGTACGCCGAAGGTGTACCGCGAACAGAAAGTCAGTGAGGCGATGGAAACGGATGCAGGGCCGGGCACAGAGGCGGGAGTGGAAGCCGAGACAACCTGAGGTGGCTGTTCATCGCGCCGGCCGCGCGTTTCGCGGCGGGGCGGGGCCGCGCTTTTTTGTTATTAGGCCCGAAATCGCTATATTTGCCTCCGGAGTTTCCGTGTACGGTTCGTCCGAGCGGGAACGATGGTCATTTTTTAACGATATCAACATGAAAATTGCGATTGTGGGCGCCAGCGGGGCTGTGGGCCAGGAATTTTTGAAAATTTTGGAGGAACGCGACCTGGGGATCGACTCCCTGTTGCTGTTCGGTTCGGAACGCAGTGCGGGACGGACGTACAAATTCCGCGGAGAAGATATTACCGTCAAGCTGTTGCAGCACAACGACGATTTCAAGGGGGTGGATTTCGCCCTGACGTCGGCCGGTGCCGGGACATCGCGCGAGTTTGCAGAGACGATCACCCGGCATGGAGCCATTATGATCGACAATTCGAGCGCCTTCCGCATGGATGCCGATGTGCCCCTGGTGGTGCCCGAGGTCAATCCCGGCGATGCGAAGGACGCTCCGCGCCGCATTATCGCCAACCCCAACTGCACGACGATCCAGATGGTCGTGGCGCTGAAGGCGATCGAGGATCTCTCGCACATCCGCCGCGTACACGTTTCGACCTACCAGTCGGCCAGCGGGGCAGGCGCCGCGGCGATGGACGAACTGGTCGCGCAGTATGCCGAGCTGGGCGCCGGCAGGCAGCCTACGGTCAGCAAGTTCGCATTCCAGCTGGCCTACAACGTAATTCCCCATATCGACGTGTTCACCGATAACGACTACACGAAGGAGGAGATGAAGATGTTTCACGAGACGCGCAAGATCATGCATTCGGACATCGCCGTGTCGGCGACGTGCGTGCGCGTGCCGGTGATGCGTGCCCACTCGGAGAGCATATGGCTCGAGACGGAACGTCCCGTGTCAGTTGCCGAAGCCCGCGAGGCTTTCTCCAGGGCACAGGGCGTGGTGCTGATGGACGACCCGGCGGGCAAAGTTTACCCGATGCCGCTGTTTATCGCCGGCAAGGAGCCGGTATACGTGGGGCGTATCCGCAAAGACCTGACTTGCGAGAATGGCCTGACGTTCTGGTGCGTCAGCGATCAGATCAAAAAAGGGGCGGCGCTCAATGCCGTGCAGATATTGGAGACACTGGTCTGATGGCCGGAAATTTAAAAAACAGGAAAAGGGGAGACTGCGGGTCTCCCTTTTTTTCATACCTTTGTTCCCGGCGTAAAGTTCGTGCCCTATGGAATCCAAGTTTTCAGCCCGTATCGCTGAGTTGCCCGGCCCGGTGTGGGTGTTCGGGGCTTATGTCGTTTCCCGGCTGGGGGAGTGGGCGTTCGGGCTGCTCATGCAGTTCGTTTCGGGCTCGTGGCGGCTGGGCGGCGGCACGGCTTTGATGTTCCTGATCCCTGCGGCCGGCGTGGCGCTGCCCGTCTGCGTGCTGTGGGGCTTGGTCGGCCGGAGCCCCTACGGGTTGTCGCTGGCGCGCTGGTATGCCGGGCTGCGTGTGGTGTTGCATTTCGCTGCGCTGCTCATGCTGCTCTTTTCCGGATACGATCCGCATCTGTACGGAGGTACCGAAATGTTTATCCGGGGCATTGCCCGGAATGTCGTATATGGTGCCTTGTGGTTCCTCTTCCTGCTCTATCTGGAGCGCTCCCGTGCGCTGGATGCCGCGATGTCCGGGGAGCGCTGCGACCTGCCTCTGTGGTGCGTTGCCCTGATGGTCGTGGTGTTGGCGCTGGCGATGTAGGGCGTGCTGCCGGAGCCCTTGGCACGGGCGTGTGCGTTTTATTCTGCCGGCGATCGGAGAAGGCTCGTTTCCGGGTCTTCGTATGGCACATTTTGGGCCTGAAGTTAGCGAATTAGAATTTTTTATTGTAATTTAGGGTCGCGACAGTCCCGAAAAAGAGGTGCCGAAGTTGTATTTTTCGAATATATTCACTATATTTGTAATACATACTGACTAACACGGAAAGTGTAAGTTTATTCTCGAGTGGTAAATCTTGCAAATTAATACTGAGAAGAGAATAAGCCGGCATTTCTCCGCGTCTTATCCGTTTACGGATATAGGCGTGGGACTGTTGCTTATTTTATTCTCGAGGTTTTGCAAGAACCTTCCCACTCTGAAATATAGCTACAGCACCACGCTTTCCTTTTTTTTTAATTTTACATTTATTGCTTAGTTCCCAGGTGCGGGGGACTGCAGGAGCTATGTCCCATCATAAAGCATGCGATTCCTAACCCTTTTAATCTCAGCTATATTTATGAAAAACTGTTTCAAAACCGTTTGGGCCGCTGTGGCCGTGCTTGTTTGGCTGGGCGCCTCTGCCCAGGACGATCCTTCGAAGGAGACTGTCATCATCAATCCTTTTACGCACACCTCCGCTGTCAGCCAGGCAGCCTGTGACAACATCCGGGCGGCCGTCCTGTCGGGTTTTGCCGACCGCGGCCGTTTCCACATCGTCGACGCACTGACCGACGGTACGCTGTCGAAACTCTATGCCGACCGCAACGTCGAGGACGTGGTGAACGATGCCAACTGGAAGAGCGAAAGCGAAGCCGCCTACAAGGCGTTGGGTGCCAGGAAGGTCGTCATCGGACAGGCCAACAACGTTTCGTTCTCGCAGTTCAAGTCGGATATCGACGGCAAGATGTACAACAAGGCCGAGGTGACCTATTCGCTGAAGGTATATAACATTGCCGACGGCGCCATGATCGGTTCGGAAGACCTTTCGGTTTCGGGTATCGACGCCGATTCGAAGGACGGCGCGTTCAACGACGCGATGAAAGACCTCCGCAAGGGCATGGTCGGGTTCGTGGACAAGCATTTCAAGTTCGAGACCTATATCCTCGAGCTGGGCGAGGCCGACAAGAAAGGCCGTGTCAAGGAGCTTTATATCTCGGGCGGTACGGAGATGGGCGTTGCCAAAAAGACCCGTTTCAAGGTGTTCCTGGAGCGTAAGATCGGCCCGAAGGTAACCAAGTCGGAGATCGGCACCATCGTGGCTGTCGAGGTGATGGACGGCGTTACCAAATGCCAGGTCGCTTCGGGCGAGGATGCCATCAAGGAGAAATTCAACAACGGCGACAAGCTGGTCGTCATCCTCGACAAGCAGGGGACGGCGGCGGGCGGTTTCTTCAAAGGGCTCGTCGGTGCATAAATTTACCGCATATAATTCTTCTGGAAACGATCTCCGGGGTGTCGCCGACGGTACCCCGGGGATTTTATCCGTTCAAACTTAAAATAATTATCAGATGTTTAGGAAGTCCGTATTGTCAGTCATCGTCGTGCTCCTGTCGGCGCTTTTCCCCGCCTCGGCACAGAATTATACGACCGATGCCATCCTGAAACGCACGACCGGAAAGATCGCTACGCTGGAATGTTCGGGGATCGCCCGTACGAAGAAGGAGGCGATCGAGATGGCTAAGAAATCGGTGATCTACACTTATTTATATAACGGTATAGACGGCCTGAACGACAACAAACCCCTGTTGGGCAGCAAACCCTCGGCCGGGGCGGCCCAGTATGTCGGACAGTTGCTCGGGACGACCCGTTATGCCAACTACATCCGCAGCTGCACCATCGCCGATAAGACCAACAAGACCGCAGCCAAGGACATCCAGGTCTTTGCGACGATCGACCTCTACACCGAATCGCTCGAGCGCGACCTGGTCAACAACGGTATCATCGGGCGCAATGCCGCCGATATAGCGCTCTCCGAAACCCAGGAGATGATCGCCATGCCGACGGTGATGGTCGTGCCCTTCCGCAAGAGCGGCCAGTCCTACGAAGAGGCCATCCGCGACAATTCGGACATGCGCATGGCTATCTCGAAGGTCAACGAAGGTTTCATCAAACAGGGCGTGGAGACCAAAGACCTGCTCACGTCGCTCAATAACGCCAACACCTACCAGGTGCGCATGGGCGACGGCATGTCGCTCGACGATGCGATCCTCATCAACTCGGGTGCCGACGTCTCGGTGAGCGTCGATATCAACCAGGATGTGAACGACGGCGGGGTGCGCGTGTCGCTGACCCTGCAGGCGATCGAGATCGCCACGGGCAATACGCTGGCCACCAAATCCGAAATTTCGGGGCGCAAACGCACGACGGCCGACGTGCTGTGCGGCGTGATGGCGCAGGCGATGGTCGGCGACTTCATGAAGCAGATATCCACACGCATGGCGACCAAGATTTCGACCGGGCAGAGCGTGGCCGTGCGCTTTACGATCGACCCCGGATCGGCCATCAACATGGATACCGAGATCAACAACATCATGCCGTTGTCGGACATCCTCGTTTCGTGGGTGAAGCGCCATGCCAAGAACGGCAAGTACCATACGCAGGGCCGCACGAGCACGCTGCTGGCCTTCAGCGATATTTTTGTGGACAACTCCATGGAGGACGGTATGCAGTCGGACGTCAATGATTTCGCGCTGGCGCTCTACCAGTACCTCAAGGGGCTGAACCTCTCCGTGTCGCGTACGATCACGGGTAATTCCATCGACGTAATCATCTACTAAACAACAGACCATGAATCTGCTTCGTAAACTATCGTTCTCGCTGGTGTTCGTGCTGGCCGCGCTGTCGCTCCGGGCCCAGGCCGTAATCGACCTCTCGGCCTATATCGACGACGAGACGGCCGCGCAGCTCGGTGACAACAACGCCGCGGCCCTCAAAAACAAGATCAGCAAGATCATCACCCGCAACGGCATGGCCGATGCCGCGGGGCTTTTCGTCGTCACGCCGACGCTTACGATCACCGACGACGGGGCGGTCGATACGGGGATGACCACGCTGCACGTGCTGCGTGCCGACCTGACCCTGTCGGTCAAAAACCTTTTCGAAGATACTGTTTTCGGAAGCCAGACCATATCGCTCCAGGCCAACGGCAAAAGCATCGAAGCCTGTATGCGGTCGCTGATCAACAAGGTGAACGTCAACGACGCGCGTTTCGCCAAGCTGATAGGTGACGTGCAGCAGGGCATCGCCGACTATTATACGCGCCAGATGCCGAAGATACTCGCCAAGGTCAACTCACTCGTCGCCCGTGAGGAGTACGAGGATGCGATGGCGGCGCTGGCCGTGATTCCCGAGAGTGTCGACGAATACGAGGCGGTCGAGGATCTCAAGGTGCAGGTCTACGACAAACTGCTCGCCGGCGAGGTGACCCGTGCCGTTGCCCAGGCCGATATTCTGGTGCGCCAGGGCGATATCGACGGGGCGCTGGAGTTGTGCCGTGCGTGCAACCCCGTGAGCCCGAACTACGGTGAGGTGATCCGGTTCCTCAACCGCCTCGATGCGCAGGCTGCGGCGGCCGAAGCCGCGGCGATGGAGCAGGAGTTGCGGAAAATGGATGCCGAGGCAATGCGCGCGCGGACGCAGCAGGAGGCTGCCGTCGAGGCGCAGAGCCTCAAGGCCGAGCGTGCCGAGTCCTCTGCCAAGAAGGGCAAGTCGCTGGGCGAATGGCTCTTCGGACTCTGACCGAACGATTGTCTGATTAATCTGGAAGTACGATGAAAACCTGTCCTGTTTGCGGAAATAGAATGGAGGATTCGCAGCACCTATGCCCGGATTGCGGCGCCGACTACGTCGAGGCCGTCGTCAACGATATTGCCTCCGGTGCGGGGGCGGATTCCCGGCTGATGCTCGCGAGCCTCGAAGAGGGGCTTGCCGGGCTGGATGCCGTGCCGCTGCCCGCCCTGGGCGATACGGCCCGTAAGATGCTCCCTGCGCTGTGCGCTGCGGCGCTGGTATTTTGCCTGCTCGCCGGGGTCGCTACGGGCGCCAATATCTTCTACCTGCTGGTCGCCGTCGCGCTGGTGCCGCTGGCCGTGTCGCTGCTTGCCCGTATGCAGGGGAAACTGCGGTTGAGTGCCGGCGAAGTGGTCGTAAGGGCCGCAGCGCGGGTCTTTGCCGAGGATGCCGCTTCCGTGCGGGAGCGGTTTGCCGGAGATGCCGAGGTGCTGGCCCGGCTCGATGCCATGCAGCTGCGGCTGGATGACGCCCTTGCACGGCAGGCGTCGGCGCATGCGCAAAACCGCCGCAAGGTGACGGTCATTGCGGCCGTCGTGCTGATTTGCTGCTCTGCGGGTGCAGGGGCGTTGGCCGTGCGAAACCATGCGGCCCGCAAGGCCCAGGCCGCCTATGCGGCGCAGCCCGAGTGGGTCAGGTTGCGCGACAGCTACGCCGACGCGGCCGGGGACGACGAATATGCGGGCAAAGACCTGCGGATCGCCGTCGTGCGTGCCATGCTCGCCGACGGGCAGAGCGCTGCGGCCGAGGATTTTTTCTTCGCCCATTGCCAGGGCAAGGTCGGGGATGCCGATTGCGCCATGTTGATCGCCGGCCATTACAAAGCGAAGAAGGATGCCGTTGCGCTCGACGCCTTTGTCGGCAAGGTGTCGCTGCGCTACGATTCCGATACGCAAAAGGTTAAATCCCTAACGAAGTGACCCGATGAAGCGTTTATTACCTATTTCGCTGCTTTTGGCGGCACTCTGCATCTCGACGGCGGCTTTTGCCCAGAAGGACAAGGTCGTCGAGGCGAGCAGCAAACGGAAGCCGGCATGGATCGGCAGTTCCGACCGGTCGCATTTTGCGGTGACGGAAGTGGGGGAGACCCTTGCCGCCGCCTCGGGGAAATGCATGGCCTCGATCCGGCAGTATATCGTCAATGCCGTGGCCGTGAATGTCTCGTCCGCCGAGAAGATGGCGACGCGCCAGATCACGCGCGACCAGCTGGTCACGGCGATGAGCGACTATTCGTCGGCGCTGATGACCGAGGCCGGACAGCTGCCCTACCTGAACGACATCACCCTCTCGAACGCCGAGGCGGTCTACTGGGAGCGGATATACAGCAAGAAGACCAAGACCTACCGCTATGAATATTCGGTGCTGTACCCCTTTCCGGAGCAGACGCGGCGGCAGCTGATCGAGGCTTTCGTGGCCATCGACGACGCCAAGCAGGCCGAGTATGAACGGCTGCGGCGCGAACTGGGCACGATTACGGACATAGACCGTATCCGGCTGGCGGTAAACGAGCTGGACGGGTTGTACGACTATTTCTTCGATGCCACCCGCAAGGGCGATGTCGAGACCCTGCGGCGCAATTACCGGGCACTGTACAATGCCGTGTCGATCGAGGTGGAGTCCGAGGCGCCGGGCGAGTGCGTCTATTCCCTGCGGCTCGACGGCCGTCCGGCCACGACCGCCGTGCAGCCGCGCCTGAAAAGCGAATCGGTGCTGGAGATGGCCGTCAAGCCCTATGGCGACGGCCGCTACCTGCTCTCCTATGACCCGCAGTACGCTTCGCCGACCGATATCAACAAGATCGAAGTGCTCTACCTGTTCGGCGGTGCGCGCGTGTCGCAGACGATCTTTTTCAATCCGGCCGGGGACGCCGTTTCAGTCCGGCCCAAGGGCACGCTCAGGATCGAACAGTCCGGCGGGGTGATCCGCGGGACGATGCAGCTGCGCGTAAGCGGGACGGCGGCCGAGGTGCGGCGGATCGTGCTGTTCAACCCGGCCGACGGGGCCCGGATCGTGGCTGAAAGGATCGAACCCCCGCAGCTCGCCGGGGGCGATTGCAGCGTAACGTTCGAGGCGCAAGGCTCGATAAGCCCCGCAACCGACGGGGTGGACGTACTCAGGGGAAGCATCGGATTCGGGAATTCCGCCGACGGGAAGGCCTCCGAAGCCGATTTTACATTGCACTATAAACTTACAACCAAATAATCCGAAAGATGAAAAGAACCCTTATTGGAGCTATCGCTCTCCTGCTCGCTGCCGGCGCCGTGTCGTGCAGTTCGTCGAAAAAGGCCTCCGGGCCCGCTGCCCCTGCGGGCATGGTCGAAGAGGCTATTCCGCTCAGCGGCGCACAGTACCGCAGCAATGCCGAATATTACCGTGCCGTGCAGAACGGCGTGAGCACCGAGCGCAGCACGGCGCAGAAGATCGCCATGCAGAATTGCCGCCAGGATCTTGCCGCGGCCATCCAGGCCGATGTGAAGCTCGTCATCGAGAACTATGTGAAGAACCAGGATACGGGCGTTGCTGCCGAGCACAAGTCGCAGTATCAGGAACTGGCTTACACGGCCGTCGGCCAGCAGTTGCGCGACGTGCAGGTCGTCGAGGAGAAGATGTTCCGCCAGGACAACGGCTCGTTCCGTTACTATGTCTGCATGCAGCTTCCCAAGGCTGCCCTGGAGGCAGCCATCGAGGATGCGATCGCCAAGGATGCCAAACTCAACCTGGAATTCGACCGCGCCCAGTTCAAAAAGATCTTCGAGGAGCAGATGGCTGCTTTCTCGCAGCAGTAGCCCTGTTGGCCGGCACCATGTCCAATCGAGAGACGGCGCTCCCCTCGGCCGAGGGAAGCCGCCGTCTTTTACCCGTAACCGCTCCGCCTATGAAACGCTATCTGACCCTGTTGCTGTCGCTGCTTTTCGTGCTTCCCCTGCCGGCGCAGTCCCGCCGGGAGGCGTTGCTGGAATACCAGGCGCGCCGCAGGCAGGCCTATACCGAATTCCGGGACAACTACCGCAAGGCGTGCGCCGACTTCATGCGCAAGCGCTGGGAGGCTTTCCGCGCCGAGGCTCCGGTACCCGTGCCCGAACGCCGGGAACCCGATGTCCCCGTTATGAAACACCCGGATGTGCCCTCCGCGCCGACGCAGGACAGGATGCCTTACGACAAGGTGTTCGGCCTGCCCGGGCCGGCTCCGGAGAAGCCCGATGCGCCCGGGATTGCGGAAACACCTGTGCAGCGCGGCAAACCCGCTGCGGAAAAGGGGGCCGGGGATAACGGTGCGCAGCAGGGGCGGAAGCCCGCCGCGGGGACGGACGACGCGGCTCCGGCAGTGGACGTTTCGCATCCCTTCAAGTTCACATTCTACGGCACGGGCTGTTCCGTATCGCTGGCTGCGAAACACCGCTTCAACCTCGCCTCGGTGCAGGAGAACAGCGTGGCCAATGCCTGGGAGGGTGTTTCGGGAGGTGCATACGATGCCGTGGCGGCGGAGTGCGTGGCGCTGAAAAAGGCGCTGGGGCTCAACGACTGGGGCTATTACGACCTTGTGCGGACACTCGCCGACGGATTCTGCGGCCCCAAAACGAACGAATCGGTCGTCCTGCAATCGTTCCTGATGGCCGAGGCGGGCTATAAAGTGCGCATGGCGCGCGGCGGCGGCCGGCTGTTCCTGTTGCTGGCCACCGACGGGCAGGTCTATGCCCGTCCCTATTTCAATATCGACGGCCAGGTATTTTATATCCTGGACGATGTCCCGCGGGCCGCGTCGTACAATATCTGCAATTTCACGATCCCCGGGGAGCGGCCTTTGTCGCTGGCGATGCCCGCGCCGCCCCTCTTCGCGCAGAACCCCGCGGCGCCCGCCGTCCGCAATTTCGACGGCGTGGTTTCGACGACGGTGACGGTAAACCGCAACCTGATGGATTTCTATACGAATTATCCGCCCTGTCACTGGAGCGTCTATGCGGCCACGGCGCTTACTGCCCCGGTGTGCGGGCAACTCTATCCCCCGCTGCGCGCCGCAGTGGCCGGGAAGGGCGAGCGCGAGGCGGCGGAACTGCTGCTGCACTACCTGCACAGGGCTTTCCCCTACAAGACCGACGAAGCACAGTTCGGCATCGAGCGGACACTCTTCGCCGAGGAGATGTACTACTATCCGTACAGCGACTGCGAAGACCGTTCGATCCTCTTTGCGCGGCTGGTCAAGGATCTGCTGGGGCTGGATGTCGTGCTGCTCTATTATCCGGCGCATATCGCCGCGGCGGTATGCTTCAAAGGCGAGGTGAAGGGCGACTACATGCAGCTCGGCAACAAACGCTATGTAATCTGCGATGCGACCTATATCGGTGCCGGCGTGGGCGAGGCGATGCCCGACCTGAAGCGTACGCCGGCCCAAGTCGTCCGGATTGATTAACCCTTTAAAACCGATTCGCGATGTTTTGTCCCAATTGTGGAAAGAAATGCGGTGATAACGACCTTTTCTGCGGGGGCTGCGGCACCAGGCTCCCCGCCCGCCCGGTGACGGCATCCCCGGCGGCAGATGCGGCACCCGTTGCCCCGGCTGTCCGGGCTGCGGGCGATACCCCGGCGGCTTCGGCCTCGCATGGCGCCGGAATCCCCTCGGGATGCGGGGCGGCATCCGCCGCAAGCGCCCGGGCAGCCGCCCGGGCCGGAAGCGGCGCGGCCGCGGGCTCGAAGGAGCCGGCGGGGCCTATGGCCGAGGGCGTCATCTTCACCAACCTGCAGGCTCTGGCCCGCAAATTCGGAACCGATGCCGCGGCGGTGCGCAAGTTGCTCGCCGCTTATGCCGAAGCATCGGCGGCACACGGCATCCGTTACCGCATCGTCGATGCCGGCGACTATGTTTTTCTCAACCCCGAGGCCGGGCGCAACCGCGCCGTGGCGCTTTCACCGGCCGATTCGTGGGTCGAACACGGTTACCTGCTGGCGGACTATTACCGTTTCGGGCGCAGCACGGCCGACGATGAAACCAACTACCTGTTCATCGTCGGAGGCGCCGATGTCATTCCCATGCCCGTCCTGCCGCAGTATATCTCCGATCCCGATTACAGCGATACGGACATCGACTCCGATATCCCTTATGCCTACCTGCTGGGCGAGCGGACTTACCCCATGCTGGGGACGGCCGAAATTTTCCAGTACGAACAATATTTCCATACGGGACGCCTGCCGCTGGCGCATGACGCGTCGCTGGACGACCTGGCCGGATACCTGCGCCGCGCGGCCAAAGCCCCCGGTTCGATGGCCGTGGGCAGGGCTTACGGGCAGACCGATCTCACGTGGCTTTCGGCCTCGGCTTCGGTCAGCGAGCCTTTCCGCCGAAACCGACTCTTCCGGGGCGACATGCGGCTCGATGAGCGTATCTATACGCAGAACCTTTTTGTCAGCCCCTGCGTCGAGCGTTCGATCGTCGACAAGGTTTTCGACCGGGGTGCGGACTTCTACTATTTCAACCTGCACGGCAGCGATGCCCCGACCGCATGCAGCTTCTATGCTTCCTACCAGCAGCAATGTTACGAGGCAGTCACGCCCCGGCAGCTGGCGTCCGCCGAGAAACCGAACGTGGTGGTGACCGAAGCGTGCTATGGCGGAAAATTCCAGGATTACGGCCGCGGCGAGACGATGCTGCTCGCGGCGATGGGCGACATGACGCTGCTCTATCTGGGGTCGTCGCGCATCGCGTGGGGTGCTTCGAAGAGTAGTTCGGCGGCCGACCTGGACAATGCCGACCGCCTGACGAACGTCTATATGGCCAAATTGCTCGAGGGGTATACGGCCGGCGAGGCATTCTACATGGCACGGCAGAGTTTCTTCGATTATAACGACGGTTACTTTACGCCCCACCAGGCACTTACGATCGTCGAGTTCAACCTTTTCGGCGATCCGTTCCTGCATGTGGGCGTGCGCCGGGAGGGGGCGAAGGCGCATCCCCGGGCGGTGAAGGCACTGGCGAAAGGCGCAGTCAACGCGGTCGTCGAACGCAAGTGCGTCTATGAAGCCGCTCCGGCCTCGTTGCTCGACCGGGTGCGCAGCGCCGTCGACCGCAACCTGTCGCTGATCCGCGCCGCTGTCGACCGGCAATTGTACGAACAGCTGGGGGTCGAACCGCGCAGCCTGTCGACCGTCACCCGCATGAAATACGGCAACGGAGACGAGTTTTATGCCTTCAATTACCTGCAGACGGACGGTACCATAAAGAGCTGCCATACGGCGACCGCCGACCTGAACGGAAACGTGAAATCAATCATATCAACCAAATAGAACGACTACTATGAAATGCCAGAATTGTAATTCCGAACTCCTGGAGGATGCGAAGTTCTGCACGACGTGCGGCACGCCTGTCGCCGTTGTGTCCGCAGGCCCCGTGTGCCCGAAATGCAATGCCCCGCTGCTGGAGGATGCAAAATTCTGCACGACGTGCGGCGCCGCGGTCGAATCCGCCGCTGCAGAGGCGCCCCAGGCGCCGGACGGGCAGGCTGCCGGAGGCGGCGAGCTCGCCACGGTGAAACAGAAGATTTTCTGGAATATCCAGAAAGGCGAAGTCGCCTGCCGGGTCAATGAATCGGAGTTTATCCGCTACGATTCGGCGCAGGGGCTGATCGTAAACGACGGCACGACGGCCTATATCAAGGCCAACGGCAAGGTGCTGGCCGAAATCCACGGGGGCATCTACGATTTCGTAGACCCCGACGAGCTCAAGCGCGTACTCGAAAGCCGTACGGGCGGGGCTGCGGGGCTGATGGCCGGCAGCGGCCGTTTCCTGATAAACGCCCTGCTGGGACGCCGCGTGAAGGACAAGTTCGACGACAAGGACGCTCCCGAACGGCAGCGCTCGCTCGATGCCGTGATCGAGAGCATGAAACGGCACGAGGCTTTCTCGCTGCTGCTCAAGCTCGACAAGAGTTTCTCGCTGGTATTCGGTTCGGGAACGGCCGAGGATATGGCCGAGTTCAGGCCGATGTCCGTGCGCACGAAACTGCTGGACTTGCAGGTCGGTCTGCGCGTGATTTTCCGTATCGCAGATTTCAATCGTTTCGCCGAATATTTCCTGACGGACGAGCCCGTCGCCACGACCCGCAGGATTGCGGAGAAGTTGCAGCCCGTAATGCAGAATGCCGTGCAGGCCGTGATGCAGGATCGCCAGGTCGAAGGCACGTCGATCCCGGCGGAGGTCGCCGAGGCGATCACGGCCAGGATTGCCGCTTCCGGCGACCAGTTCTACGGCCTTGCGCTGGAGCGCGTGGCCGAAGTGGTGGCTTCGAACGAAGACCTGGAACGCCTGCGCAGCCTGAGCCGCGAACTTTACCTTTCGGAGCAGGAACTCGACTACCTGCGCCGCACCAACGATTTCCGCAACCGCCTGGCTGCGGAGACCAATTCGCAGGCTATTGCCGATGCACGCAGTGACATGCAGCTCTATGAGGGGTTGCAGCAGGTCAATAAAGACCGCCTGCTGGCCGACGACGAGCTGGATAAGTTCTACACCGTGCTTTCGCGCGAGAAACGGATCCGCGATGCCCGCAGCGAGGACGAGGTGGAGGCTGCACTGGCCGACATCGAAAAGACCGGGCTGCTGCGCGAAGAGGACGTCGACAACCTGCGCATCGACGTCGCCGAACGCCGTTACCGCCGGGGCGAGGCGATCAAGCTCATGCAGTTGCGCGACCGGATCGAGTTCGAGAAAGTCCGCACGGCGGGCGAAGGGCAGGTCGCCGTGGAGCAGATGCGCCAGGGGCTGGAGTTGCAGGAGCTGACGCTCGCGCATCGCAAGCGCGAGGACGAGTATTCCGACGAACGCCGCGCCCGGGAGCGCGAGTTGCAGCGGGCAGACCGCCAGTCGGAGATAGAACTGGACAATGCCGAGATGGATGCCCAGATCGAACGCCTGCGCAAGGTCAAGGAGCTCAACCGCGAGGACAAGAAGATGGATTTGGATCACGAGCGCGAGATGGAGCGCCTGAAGCAGGAAGCCCTCGACAAGAAGGCGCGGATGACGGCCGAGCAGCTGATGGCCGTGGCTGCGGGCGAGAACCTCGATTCGCAGGCCGCGGTGAAGTTCGCCGAGTCGTTCTCGGCGGGAAAGAACGCCGAACAGGTGCAGCAGGCCGCCGATGCCCGTATCGCCGATTCGCAGCGCCACGAAGACCGTATGCTGGAGATGATGCGCGAGATGAAGGATATGGCCACGACCATGACCGGGCACATCGTCCAGAACAAGGATGCCGAACGCGACCGTTACCGCGAACGGATGGAACGCCAGGAAGACCGGGTGGACAAGACGCAGGACAGTGCCCTCGAATATGCGACGCGCAACAACCAGCAGGCGGCCGCGAAGCCCCAGGCGCAGGCTCCCCAGTCCGTCGGGCGGGTATGTCCCGACTGCGGTACGGTAGCCGTGCAGGGCGTGCGTTTCTGCGCCAACTGCGGGCGGGATCTCAAATGAGCACGGCCATGGAGAGATACCAGGGAGTAATACTGATCCGGTTGCAGAATGCCGGGTCGAAATCCGAAGGGCATTATGCCTTTCTGGTGCGCGACGACGACATGAGCGTCGTGAAGCTCTGCCGCGAAGGCGCGGTGCCGGCCGACGACCCCTATTTCGTGCCGTTCGACCGGCAGGAGGTCGTCGTCACGGGAACCATGAGCCACGGGTGGCTGGTCGCCTCGGCGGTCGAGCAGGCCGTTGCCGGGGATGAGGCTGATAGTGAAACCGAAGAAAACAACGAACAAGCATGAAAACATGTCCCAAGTGCGGTTACGATAAACTCGCCGATACTGCCCGCTTCTGCCACAAGTGCGGTTGCGACTGCGCTGCGGTGCAGGTGAAACGCACGCCGGCGGCCGAGGAGCCGGAAGCCGCGCCGCTCGTCGGCGATAAGAACCTGATCAATGAAAGTACGATCATCGGCAAGCAGGAGAAATACGAGGCGTCGAATATCACGATCCACAACAACATCACCGAGGATCATTCGCACACGACGATCGTGTGTGCGGTTTCCGGCAAGCGTATCTACTTAGATCACAGTGTCGTGTGCCCGAAGTGCGGCAAGCAGGTGGCGTTGGAATATTATGTCGAGGCGTCGAAGCGCTGCGAGAACTGCGAGCAGCAGGCGCGCGAGGAGTACCGTGCGTTCGTCGTGCGGACGACGGGGGCCGGGCCGCTCGATGCGGCGTGCAAGCAGCAGTTGGATGCCGAAGCGCAGCGGTTGCAGATAGACGCCGCGACGCAGGCTTCGATCCTCAGGGCGCGGCAGCAAAAGCCCGCCGGGAAATCTGCCGAGCTCACCTCCGTGCAGCGTGCCGAACTGGAAGCGGCCGTGTCGCGCCTGATCACGGCGACGGAGCCCGAACCGGCGCAGAAAAGCCTCGAAGCCCTCACCGTGCTGCACGAGAATTCGTCGAACTACGAGGCCGGCTACTGGTATTTCCTCGCGCGGGCGGTCGTCTGCCCGGAGGAGTCGGTGAAGGCCTATGAAGAGGAGCTGACCGACGATTACTGGCAGCGGTACTGGGGATTCCTGGGCTACTGCAACACCGGGTCGCCCAAGGGCGGGGCTGCGGTCGACCGCCTGAGGTCAGTGTTCGGCCAGCGCGAGGACGACATCCGGCTGGCCGAGGCGATCTATTACCTTGCCCGGGGATTCGATGCGTTCGAGACCTCGATGCTGGGACGTGCCGGAGAGCTTGCCTCGTCGGTGCGGCGGGAGTATCTTTCCAAGCCGTTGGTGCCCGTCTACGATACCTTGCAGCGGCTTGTCCGCGAAAATATCCGGCTGGAGGAGAAATACACCCCGATGGAGACTTTTGTCTTCGTGGATGTTTTCCGTGCCGGGAAGTATATCGAATACCTTTGTGCCGAGCAGGCGCGCAAGGAGCAGGAAGCCCGTGAGGCCGAGGCGAGGCGCGAACAGGAGGCACGCGAGGCCGAGGCGAAGCTGGAGCGCGAACGCCAGGCCGCCGAGCAGGCCCTCCGCCGGAAGCAGGCCGAGCTGTCGGCCGACCGCTCCAAACGCATGGAGCAGGAGATGGCGCGCCTGGGCGGTGCGAAACCCGCGGCGACGCAACAGGCGGATTCGAAAGCCTTTGCGGGCTACGAGACGGTCGTGCCGGGGACGAAGAAGCGGAACTGGGGAAAGACGATCCTGATCGTGGTGGTATGCCTGATCGCACTGATCGGGCTGCTGTTCCTGATTCCGGCTCCCGAATCGCTGCAATAGAGGCTGGGCTGCGGCTGTGGGCCCGTCGGGGGTTTCTGTTCCCGGGCGATGGACTCGGGTTGCGGACTTCGGGGGCGGGCCGTTGCGGCCGACGAAAATAAACCGGGCAGGGTTTTTCCTTGCCCGGTTCGTTATATTCTATTCCGCGGATGCTGTCCGGTGGAGCGGCGGACGCATCTTTGGGTTCAGATTTTGTCCAGTTCCACGGTGAAATGCCGCAGGATCGGGGCTTCGAAGGTGATGCGGTAGCCGGTGGTGATCTCTGCGCGGCGCTCGTAGATGTTGCGGCAGGCCGCGGCGATCACGCGGATGTGGTTGTCCGAGTAGACCCGCCGCGGGATCGCCAGGCGCAGCAGTTCCAGCCGCGGGTAGCGGTTCTCGTGCGTATCGGGGTCGCGGTCGGCGAGGATCGAGCCGATCTCTACGCCTCGGATACCCGCCTCCAAATAGAGCTCCACGGCGAGCGTCTGGGCGATAAACTGTTCCTTCGGCAGGTTGGGGAGCACTTTTTTCGCATCGACGAAGATGGCGTGTCCGCCGGCCGGCCGCTGGTAGGGTACGCCGTATTCGTCGAGCAGGTCGCCCAGCAGTTTCACCTGGCGGATGCGGGCGTCGAGTTGTTCGTATTCGGTATTTTCGTCCAGTCCCACGGCCAGCGCATCCATGTCGCGGCCCGACATGCCGCCGTAGGTCACGTAGCCTTCGAACATGATGCTGAAGGTCATGGCCTGCCTGTAGAGCTCTTCGCTGCGCATGGCCACGAACCCGCCCATGTTCACCACACCGTCCTTCTTGGCCGAGATGGTCATGATGTCGGCATAGGTGTAGATTTCGCGGACGATCTCCTTGATGGTCTTGTCGGCATAGCCCTCCTCGCGGGTCTTGATGAAATAGGCATTCTCGGCGAAGCGGGCCGAGTCGAGCAGCAGGGGTACGCCATAGCGGCGGCAGACTTCGGCCGTTTCGCGGATGTTGCGCATCGACACGGGCTGGCCGCCGGCCGTGTTGTTGGTGATGGTCAGCACGACGCACGGGACTTTCTCGCGCGGGTTCTCGCGCAGGAGCTTTTCGAGCTTGGCGATGTCCATCTCACCCTTGAACGGCAACTCTTTCTGGGTGTCGGCCGCATCGTCGATCGTGCAGTCCACGGCGTGGCAGCGGCGGAATTCGATGTGCCCTTTGGTGGTGTCGAAATGGGAGTTGCCCGGGACGATGTCGCCCGCCTTGAGCAGTGCCGAAAAGATCACGTTCTCCGCAGCACGCCCCTGGTGCGTGGGCAGGAAATAGGGCATCCCGAAGATGCTTTCGATCGTCTCCTTGAGCCGGAAATAGGACGAGGCCCCGGCATAGCTTTCGTCGCCGGTCATCATGGCCGCCCACTGGCGGTCGCTCATCGAGCCTGTGCCCGAGTCGGTCAGCAGGTCGATCGTGACCTGGTCGCTGCGCAGCTTGAAAAGGTTGTAGCGGGCTTCGCGGATCCATGCTTCGCGCTCCGCACGGGTGGAGGTGCGGATGGCCTCGGTCATCTTGATCTTGTAAGGTTCTGCATACGGAAGTGTCATAGAAAAGAGCGTTTTAGGTTATAAATTGTTGTTCTTTCCCTCAAAATTATAAAAATATTTTGAGATATTTGATATCGGTATTATATTTGTGTTGGCCGGTGTGGATTTTCTTAAACTTTTTTACCGCATGGAAAAGTATCGTTGCACCGTCTGTGAATACATTTACGACCCGGAGTCGGGTGACCCGGAGAACGGCATCGACCCCGGTACGGCTTTCGAAGACCTGCCCGACGATTGGGTATGCCCGGTCTGTAACGAGGGCAAATGGGCATTCGAACCGCTCGAAGCAAACTAAAACGGGATGGCTATGATTAAGTTCAACCTCATTGTTTCACTTTTAATTTTACCTATTATGGCAACAGACATTGCAGCACAGGCACGGTTTACCCCCAAGGAGCTGCCTTATGCTTACGACGCTCTCGCACCGCAGGTCTCCGAAGAGACGCTGCGCTTCCACCACGACAAACATTACGTGGGGTATGTGAATAAACTCAACGAGCTGATTCTCGATACGCCTTACGCCCAGCAGCCGCTGGAGGACATCGTCGTTTCGGCCGACGGCGCGATTTTCAACAACGCTGCGCAGATGTGGAACCACGAGTTCTTCTTCGACCAGCTTTCGCCCGATGGCGAGGCGCGTCCGACAGGGGCGTTGCTGAAGGCTATCGACGCGGATTTCGGTTCGTTCGAGCAGTTCAAGGCCCAGATGGAGAAGGCTGCCGTCGGCCTTTTCGGTTCGGGATGGGCCTGGCTCGCCGAGGACAAATCGGGCAAGCTGGCCATCGTCACGGAGCAGAACGCCGGCAACCCGATGTGCCACGGCATGAAGCCGCTGATGTGCTTCGACGTATGGGAGCATGCCTACTACATCGACTACCGCAACCGTCGCGCCGACGCCGTCGCCGCCCTCTGGGATCGCATCGACTGGAAGGTCGTCGCAGACCGTTACGAAAAGAAATAAGGGTTTGTTTCTGTTGGAAATGCCGCCTCCGGTTTTCGGGGCGGCATTTTCTTTTGTGCTGCAGGCAAACCTTTCGGGCACGGCCTTTCGCAGTTGCCGGGGCGGAATATACCGGGCGGGGCTCGTTGCTATCCGCCGGGCCTGTTTCCGGAGTATTACCTGAATCCGGCTATGGGTGTTTTTGACATCAAAAGTATCACAAATCTGGTAAAAAGGCAAATGTAAGCACGGGTATTGATAATCAGGTAGTTTTTCTATCCAGTTCACTCTATAAAGGTTTTCGAATCTGTAATTGGCGGCATCGTCGAACGAAGGTTCGGTTTCCAAATCATTACCTCGTTCCGGAATGCCTTTTGTTTCCTAAAACGGTGATTTACCGTCTATTGCATTTCCGTTCATCTTGATCGGAGACTCTGCTGAAATTAATTTTGTACCCCTTAAAAAGCAGAGTTTATGCGCAGCACGTTCAAGGTTCTGTTCTACCTGAAAAGGAACAAGGAAAAAACACAGTCGGCGGTTCCTGTCATGGGCCGCATCACGGTCAACGGCACGATTTCGCAGTTCAGTGCGAAACTCACGGTTCCGGAGCGTTTGTGGGAAGTCCGCGGCGGCCGTGCCAAGGGCCGGAGTCTCGAGGCCGACCGCATCAACCGCCATCTGGACGATATCCGCTCTCAAATCGACCGTCATTATCGGGACATCCGCGACCGGGAAAGCTATGTGACGGCCGAGAAGGTCAAGAACGCCTGGCTGGGGTTCGGGAAACGTTACCGCACCCTGCTGTCCACTTTCCGCAGTTTCACGGAGGATCTGCACGGGCGTATCGGCGTCGACCGCTCGAAAAACACATGGTACCGCTATCTTGCGACGATGAAACACCTGCAGGCGTTCCTTACGGCGAAATACCGTGTGAGCGACATCGCCCTTGCCGAACTGGAACAGTCGTTCATCGAACAGTTCCATGTCTACCTGAAGACGGAACGGGCGCTTAAACTCACGAGCATCTGCCGTTATCTGGACTGCCTGATCAATGTGGTCAAGGTCTCTTTCAACGACGGGATCATGCCCCGCAACCCGTTCGCCTCGTACCGTTACAACGAACCCACGCCGGAGCGTGCCTTCCTGAACGAGGCAGAGATCCTCACGCTCCAGCACGCTGCGCTCCGCACGAAGAAACAGCGCATCATCCGCGACCTGTTCCTCTTCTCCTGTTTTACGGGTATCTGCTACGCGGATATGAAATCCCTTGTTTGGAAACAGTTCGAACAGGATGCGCACGGCGACTGGTGGGTCACAGGCAACCGTTGCAAGACGGACACGCAGTATGTCGTCAAACTGCTGCCTGCGGCCCTATCCATTCTGGAACGCTGCCGGGACGATGGTGCGGAGCGCGTCTTTTCGTTCATGCCGCATCTGAATACGGTGGACCGCTCCCTGAAGCGCATCGCCGCCTTATGCGGCATCGACAAGAAACTGACCTTCCATGTCGGGCGCCATACCTACGCCACGACGATCTGCCTGATGAACGGCGTATCGCTGGAAACGCTCTCGAAGATGCTGGGGCATAAACGCATCACCACGACGCAGACCTATGCGAAGGTGACCCAGCCGATGATCGACCGGGAGGTGGAGATGCTCAAAGAGAAGCTGGCGGATAAATTCATGGCTGTATAGATAGAAATAGCGGGCTGTTGGGAAAAACGATACGGAACCATGTGAGAACAGCATATATCGTCTCACCCTTCAAAACAAAAAAGTCTGATATATCCCTGTAATCTCTTTCCGCCGGCAGGGAATTAAACGCCGGAGCTGAAAATCCGCAAGGCCATGCGAATCGCCCGAGGGGCGAGCCTTGCGTATTTCCATCCCCGGCGTTCTGCTGGTCGCTACCGTCGGAAAAGGCGGCTTTCTGCGCCCCGGACGCTACCCTGCGGACTGCCCTCCAATAGCCATAATCCACGACAAGAACGTCTTGCCCCAAAGTGTGATGCAGGTAACTGGCGAGCAGTACTGTGAAAGTTAGATTGAAATACTTGCCGATTCCATCATTTTTTGATATTTAGAGATTTTTATTGTTTTGCAGAAAGGATAATTTTCATATTTATAGTTATTTATATTCCAATTCAGATTTCTGGAAATCTATATTTTTCTATTTCTGTACATTCCCGGATTTATCGCTGAGGATAAAGTCGGAGAAGTTGCCAAAGAGCTATAAATTCAAGTATCCGAATAATGAAAAATTCCTTTCTGCCGCAATATACAACAGGATAAAACGCTTCGGTTCCAATGTCCGCTCTAGTCCGCACCGAGGGCTTGTTCTGGCGCCCGCACGGTTGTAATATTGCACACGGGAAAGCCCCGGTTCCGGAAGTCGTAGCGGAGGTTTTGCAAAGTTTTTTCGAAAATTTTTCCGCCGCGGCTTTTTGTTGTCGTCGGACAACAGCGAGCTGTACCTTTGTCCGACAAATTGGCATTTGTCCGACAAAGGTGCTCGCTCTGCGAGGCCGGGCGTTCTCCCCAGTCGAACGCCTTTTTAACCGATATTATGGATACCGACCGAAAACTGACAGACATAACCGACAGGAACCCCCGAACACCGAGTTATAAGTACTCTTTCCGGCTCAATGAAGAGCAGAATATCCGCTTCAACGAACTGCTCTGCAAAGCCGGATCGGAGCATTAATTTTTTTAGCGTCAAACGCGTCTTCGGGGAAGCATTCGTCGTCATCAAACGCGATTCTTCGAAAAGGCAATTCAATTTTTTTCGCTCTTAAAGACGAGTTCTTCAGTTTTTTATTATATTTGCGATAGTATGCCGATGGATTCATGGCAGGAGATTCTCCTAATTTATTCAGTCACCATTGCATCCATTGTAGAATTTAAGCCTGCTCGATGATATAACGAATACCCTCCTTGGTTATGAAACTGCGAATCGCATGCTTGCTGTACGTATTGTTTTTTACTGCTTCAATTAAAGCAGCAGCGTTATGGCTGCGTTATCCGGTGATCTCTCCGGACGGTTCGCAGATCGCTTTTACCTATAAGGGCCGTATATACATCGTTTCCGCCCATGGAGGGGGGGGGATTTGCCCGCCCTGTAACATCCGGTGAAAGTTACGCCAGTTGTCCCGTCTGGTCTCCCGATTCGAAAACATTAGCCTACGCCAGCGACCGTTACGGCAATTTCGATATCTTCACCGTCCCCGCCTCAGGGGGTGTTCCCACTCGCATAACTGCGAACTCGGCCCAGGAGACGCCTTTCGCGTTCTCGAACGACGGCCGCAGCATCTATTTCGGAGCAACCATTTCCGATCCGGCGCAGAGCGCGCTCTTCCCGAAAAGTTACATGGAGGAACTTTACCGCGTCAGCGTCCGGGGCGGGCGCTATGAGCGCGTATTAGCCACGCCGGCCCAGTGGATATGCCTGAGCGACGACGGAAAATCGTTTCTCTATCAGGACCGCAAGGGCGGGGAGAACGAATGGCGCAAGCATCACACCTCTTCCGTCACACGCGACATCTGGAATTACGATGTCGCATCGGGCAAACACACCCGCCTGACAACCTGGGAGGGTGAGGACCGCAATCCCCGGTACTCACCGGATAACCGGTCCGTCTATTTCCTGAGTGAGCGCAGCGGGAGTTTCAATGTCTGGAACATGCCTGTCGATAATCCGTCGGAAGCCCGCCAGGTAACCTTTTTCAAGACTCACCCGGTGCGTTTTCTGTCGATTTCCCGCGACGGAACGCTCTGTTTCGGCTACAACGGCGAAATCTATACGATGAGTGGCTCTTCGTCACCCCGGAAATTCGACGTAAAGATCACTCCCGACGGGCCGACGGACAAATATGCGAGGCTGCCGGTCAAGGAGGGGCATGACGCGACGGTTTCCCCCGACGGCAAACAGATCGCCTTCGTTTCCCGCGGCGAGATTTTCGTGACATCGGCAGCTTACAACACGACCCGACGCATCACGACGACCGCGGAAGCCGAAAATGATCCCGATTTCGCTTCGGACAACCGCACGCTGGCCTACGCTTCGGAACGCGACGGTTATTGGAACATCTACACGGCGACGATCGTCCGGGACGAAGATCCCGATTTTCCGAATGCGACGATCGTCGAAGAAAAGCCGCTGTTCGAAGCCGGGAAAACCGACCGAACCTGCCCGCAATACTCCCCCGACGGAAAAGAGCTGGCCTTTGTGGAAGAACGTTGCCGGCTGATGGTGCTGAACCTTGCCAGCGGCAAGATCCGCAGGATCACCGACAGCGAACGGTCGTATTCCACCGACGGAAGTATGGATTACGCATGGTCCCCCGACGGCAAGTGGTTCGCCCTGAGCTATACGGGCAACCGTCACCATCCCTATTCCGACATCGGCCTCGTCAGCGCTCAGGGCGGTCCGATCCATAACATCACCAACACGGGTTATTTCGACAGGCAGCCGGTATGGTCGCCGGACGGGAACGCGATTCTCTTCTCGTCGGATCGCTACGGTCTGCGCAGCCACGCTTCGTGGGGGTCGCTGCATGACGTGATGGCCGTATTCCTGAATCGCAGAGCCTATGAGATCGCGCAGATGAACGAGGAGGAGTACGCATTTTACAAGGAGTCCGAAAAGCGTTCTGCCAAGGACAGCGATCCAAACGATTCCGAAAAAGAGAGTGATTCTCCGAAAGACATCATCGTGGAACTGGACGGTATCGAGGAACGCATCGTACGTCTTACGCCCTTTTCCGGAAACCTGCGCGGATACACGCTCGACAAAAAGGGCGAACACCTCTATTATTCGATGTCGTACGGGGCCGCCTACGACATTTGGCAGCTGAACCTGCGCAGCCGGGAAAATAAGGTGCTGCACAAAGGACAGGGCGGCGCGCTCGCATGGGACGAACGGATGGAAACGCTCTTCAGCTTCGGGCGCGGAATGAAGAAGTTCAAGAACGGAACCGGCGCGGCGGAAACCGTACAACCGAATGGCGTCTTGCAGCTCGACCGGCGCGCTGAGCGGGCCTATATGTTCGACCGCATCTGCCGTCAGGAGCGGGAGCGATTCTATGAGGAGTCGATGCACGGCGTCGACTGGGAGGCCATGTGCCGCAACTACGAACGCTTCCTGCCGCATATCGGCAACGACTACGATTTCGCCGAGATGACGAGTGAACTGCTCGGCGAGTTGAACGTATCGCATACGGGATGCCGTTACAGCCGTCCGGCGAGCGACGATGACGACGCGACGGCCGATCTGGGGCTGATCTTCGATTTCGGCTATCGGGGCGACGGACTGCTCGTGGCGGAGGTGGTCGCAGGAGCGCCGTTCGACAAGGCGTCGTCGGAGGTCAGGGCCGGGGATGTCGTGGAGCGAATCGACGGACAGGAGATCCCGGCCGGAGCCGATTTCTATCCTTTGCTGAATCACCTGGCCGGACAACGCACGCTGGTTTCACTCTACCGGCCCTCGACCGGAAAACGCTGGGACGAAACAGTCGTCCCCATCTCCCAAAGCGCCCTGTCGAAACTGTTGTACAAGCGTTGGGTAAAACGGCGGGCCGCCGATGTCGAACGGCTTTCGAACGGCCGTCTGGGATATGTCCACATCGAATCGATGGGCGATGCCAGTTTCCGCACGGTCTACGCCGACATGCTGGGACGTTACAACCATTGCGAAGGAATCGTCGTCGATACCCGGTTTAATGGCGGAGGACGGCTGCACGAGGATATCGAGATATTGCTCAGCGGGGAAAAATACCTGACCCAGGTCATCCGCGGCAAGGAGGCCTGCGACATGCCCAGCCGCCGGTGGAACAAACCGTCGGTCATGCTCACATGCGAAGCGAACTACTCGAACGCCCACGGAACCCCTTGGGTCTATCAGTACCGTAAAATCGGCAAAGTGGTGGGAATGCCGGTTCCGGGAACCATGACGAGCGTGTCGTGGGAGCGGTTGCAGAATCCCGCACTCGTTTTCGGAATCCCGGTCATCGGATATCGGACGGCGGAGGGAAAGTATCTCGAGAATTCGCAGTTGGAACCCGATATTACAGTCGCAAACACTCCCGAAATGGTGGTATGCGGCCGGGACGAGCAGTTGGAACGGGCCGTAAAGATTCTTATCGGGCTGATCGACGCCCAGAAATAGGATGAATCCGAAAAGCATTATAAGTCACATGCGGACATCGGGAATCCCGATGTCTGCGGAATATTCCACATAACCCTTAAATCCTAATGAAAACAAAACAGAAAAAACGCTCCTAAAATCTGACTTGGAAAGGCCCTGCAGGGCTGCATTCCGAAACACTTGAAATTACTAATCCGAATACTATCAAAACCATGAAAAAAACTCGCCAAAGAAGATTCGGAAGCAGGCATCTCCCGACAATACTGAAAATCGTCGCCGTGTTGCTAATGTCCGAATTCCTGAATCTGACGGATGGGAGGGGAAATCCTCCCGCACAGATTCGTGATACCTATGTAACGATCGACGCCACCGATGCGAGCCTCAGGGAGGTGCTCGAAACGATCGAATCACAGAGCGACCTGAAATTCACCTATCCCGACGAGATGAAACCACTCCTGACCAAAGTCGTAACGGTCCGTGAGAAAAACATCAGCGCGCACAAACTGCTCGACCGTCTCCTGCCCGGATTCGGTCTGCAATATTCGGTTTCCGGCACGCAGGTTCGCATCCATAAAGCTGCCAGCGGTTCGCGCGGCGTCGCCCAGACGGTTTCCGGCACGGTGATTTCGGGCACCGACAACACGCCGCTCGCAGGCGTTATGATCTATGTCGAAGGCAGCACGGCCGGTACAATCTCGAACGGCGACGGCTCGTATACCTTCACCATTCCTGCCAAATCGAAATATGTTACCTTCTCCTACGTAGGATTCGATACGAAGAAAATCCATGTCGAGGATTTCGAACTTTTCAAACTCGTTTCGCTGGCTGAACAAACCAACGCGCTCGACGAAGTCGTAGTCATCGGCTACGGCACGCAGAAAAAGGAATCGATGGTTTCGTCGATCACCTCCGTCAAGCCTTCCGATCTCAATATCACATCGAGTTCGCTGACTACGGCATTCGCCGGAAACATCGCCGGTATGATTTCGCGCCAGACCTCCGGCGAACCGGGTTACGACAGCGCTTCATTCTATATCCGTGGCATCTCGACCTTCGGCTCGAGCAACAGCCCGCTGATCATCCTCGACGGTGTGGAGGTTCTGAGCACCATGCTCAACAACATGCCCCCTGAATCCATCGAATCATTCTCCGTGCTCAAGGATGCCGCAGCCACCGCTGTCTACGGTTCGCGCGGCGCTAACGGTGTGATTCTGATCAACACGAAAAACGGACGCAATTCAGAGAAAATGAACGTGTCGGTCCGGTTGGAAAACACGTTCTCCATGCCGACGATGATCCAGGAGGTTGCCGACGGTGTAACTTACATGCAACTCTACAACGAAGCTTCGTTCAACTCGGCCAAAGAGGCCGGCACGCTGGCCACCTACCAGCCTTTTTATTCGGCAGACAAGATCAACGGCACGAAAGCCCGGCTTAATAAATACCTTTACCCCGACAATGACTGGTACGACTTGCTATTCAAGGATTTCACGGTTAACCAAAATCTCAATCTCAACATCCGCGGCGGCAGCCAGAAAGTCAATTATTTTCTCAATGCCGCCGTTTCGAATGAAAACGGTATCATCGCCGACCTTGATCAGAACCCCTACGACGTAAAGATGAATCACCAAAAGTACATCTTCCAAAGCAACGTTAACGCCAAAATCACCAAGACGACGACCGTTGGCATCAAGGTCAATGCCCAGTTGGAGTACAACACCCGGCCTAACGAGGATATCGGCAACTTGTTCTATTATTCAATGCGTGCCAACCCGGTACGTTTCCCCGCCACACTTCCGGCCGAGGAAGGGGATACGTTCGTTCGCTATGGGAACAATGCTTCGTGGGATACCGGCACCACCGATCTGAACCCGCTGGCAAAACTGGCCAGCGGCTACGGAAAACGTTATTACTCCTACGTAACGACGGCCTTCACGCTGGACCAGAACCTGGACATGGTCACCAAAGGATTGAGTGCCAATTTCATGGCATCGTTCTACAATTATACCTATTCGGCGACTTACCGTTCAGCCACTCCCTATTACTTCAAGGTCGAAGACGAAAGTTCGCTCAATCCTGACGGTACCGCCAATCTGGTGACCAATTCGATCGGCGACACGGGTACGACCTATCTGACCAGCACCGATGGCAACGGCGGCCACCGCCGCTATGCGCTGCAATTCTCGCTGAACTACGCCCGGAAATTCGGCAAACACGACGTGGGCGCCATGTTCGTCTACCGCATGAACGAAAAGAAAAACAATATCGCAGGAACGAGCGAATCGAATCTGCTGCCATATCGAGAACAGGGTATGGCCGGTCGTGTGACATATGGGTTCGACGACCGTTACCTGTTCGAGGCGAGTTTCGGTTACAATGGTTCGGAGAACTTCGCTCCCGGCAAACGTTGGGGCTTCTTCCCTTCGGCCGCTGTGGGATGGGTCATCTCGAATGAGTCGTTCTGGAGCGGCATCCGCAAAACGGTCGACAATCTGAAAATCCGCGCTTCGTACGGTTTGGCCGGGAACGATGCTCTGAGCGTACGTTTCCCTTACATGTCAACTGTGGAAATGGGGCAAAGTTCCGGTTTCTATTATAACTGGAACAGTCAGGGGACGGGTCCTAAGATCACGACATACGGTAACCCCAATGCGACATGGGAGGAGGCCAAAAAATTAGACATCGGCATCGAACTGGGACTGTTCAACGCACTGGATATCGAAGCAGCTTACTTCACCGAGGATCGTTCGGGTATTTTTATGCAGCGTACATCGTTGCCCTCGTCGACTGGACTGCTGGGGGCCACGCCCTATGGCAATATCGGACGCGTAAAATCGCACGGATTCGACCTCTCGGCTGTTTACAACAAACAATTCAACAAGGACTGGTCGCTGAGCGTACGCGGCACATTCACATTTTCGCGCAACGAGGTGCGTGAGAAGGATGAAGGCGATCTGATGTACGACTATATGTCGGTCGTGGGACACCCGGTCAATGCCATCACGGGCGTATTGATCGCCGACGGATTATTCACCTCGCAGGAGGAGATCGACAATTCACCCAGGCAACAGTTCGGCAACTATACGGTGGGCGACATCAAATACCGTGACCTGAACGGAGACGGCGTCGTCGACGGCAACGACGTGACGACGGCAGGCAATCCGACTATTCCTGAAATCCAATACGGATTCGGTGCGACGCTGAAATGGCGTAAAATCGATTTCTCGTTCATGTTCCAAGGCGCTGCCAACGTTTCGCTGCGAATGTACAACATGCACCCCTTTTGTGATGCCTCACACTTCGGCTACGGTATTACGCAGTATATCGCTGACAATCACTGGTCTGAAGATAACAACCGCGCCGATGCCGCCTATCCGCGCCTGACCTCTCAGATGAATTCGAACAATACCCAGGCTTCGACCTTCTACATACACGATGCGAAATACTTGCGTCTGAAAAGTATCGAACTGGGTTACACCATCAAACGACTGCGGGTATATATATCCGGTAACAACCTTTTCGTACTCTCACCTTTCAAGTACTGGGATCCCGAGAAAGGCAGCGGACACGGACTGTCGTACCCGTTGCAGCGCACGGCGAAGATCGGTGTTCAATACCAATTCTAACTTTCCAAAGAATATACGATTATGAAAAAAATACTACTGGCATTAACCCTTCTGTTCGCTACCGCGTCCTGCGATTTCCTGGATGTCGTTCCGGAGGGCAGCCCCACACAGAACGATATTTACAGAACCCAAGCCCAGGCGGAAAAGATGCTCTTCATGATCTACGGCAAATGCCCCGATCTCTACCACACGCAATATATGCCCGATTTCAACGGCGGCGATGACCTGATTTCAAGCTACTACGGTACGGTGCGCTATTTTTCGTGGAAGAGCCTGGTGTACGCCACCTCGCAGGAATCGCCCACGAACACCTACTTCAATCTGTGGGGAACGACCTCGGGACTGCCCACAGGATACAGTTCGTACAACATTTACGAAGGCATCCGTTATGCCTACAATTTCCTGAACAATATCGGTTCGGTCCCCGACATCACGGAAAAGAATTTGCGGATATGGTCGGGCGAAGCGCATTTCTTGATCGCCCATCTGCACCAGATCCTGCTGGAGTACTACGGCCCTGTCGTACTGGTCAGGGAAGAGATCGATCTGAACGCACCATCGAGCAGCGTAAATGTTGCGCGTAGCACCTACGACGAGTGCGTGGATTTCATCGAGGAGGAGTTCCGGAAAGCCGCAGACATGCTGCCCGACTATTGGGGCGACATCCAATACGGACGAGCCATTCGAGCCACAGCGCTGGCATACCGGGCGCGCCTGTTGCTCTATGCTGCCTCGCCGCTGGTCAACGGCAATACGGAGTTCTACTCCGATTTCGTCAACAAGGATGGAACGCACCTGATCAACCAAACCTACGACAAGGAAAAATGGAAGCGCGCCATGGAGGCCGCCATGGATGCGATCAACTGCGTGGAGACGTCGGAAACCACGGGAGCCTACACGATGGACGGCCGGAGGCTCGGGCTTTCAATCAACACGAACTCCAGCGTGACCGACCAGTCAGAACGCGGTCGCATTAACTACACCTATGTCTTCACCGGCGACGGCAACTCGACACAGTTCCTCAATCAGAATGAATACCTGATGAGTATGAACAAATCGTCATCGATCACCTACACGCAACGACAGTTCGGATGTCACCTGGCCAATTCTTATACGAAAGTTTCGGCCGCTTACCGCGGTTATTCATGTCCTACCATTGAAGCGGTCGAAATGTATTACACCGAAAATGGTCTGCCATGGGAGGACGACCCCGAAACGAAAGACATCGATCCTTACTCTTACAATGAAGAGGCCGGTACAGTGAACCTGCATCTCTACAAAGAACCGCGTTTCTACGCATCGGTGGGTTACGATCGCGGCACATACCGTTTCAACGGTGGCAAGATGACCATAAAAGCCCGCAAAGGCGAACCGCAAGGCTTCACTGGTAGCTACGACGACGAGTATCAATCCTACAACGGCTATTTCTGCCAGAAGTGGGTCAACGAACAGTCGAAAGCCAAACTCAATTCGAGTGGTAACTACGCAGTAGATACGTATATGTATTATGTATATCCTTACATGCGCGTCGCCGAACTCTACCTGAGCTACGCCGAAGCCGATTTCGAATACGACGGTACGTTGAGTGACTACGGTTACGAGTGTCTGAACAAGATCCGTTCGCGCTGCGGCCTGCCAACATTCCAGGAGTCGTGGAGCAAGGCCGGCGGTATTCCGACGGGCGACAAACTGCGCGACATTATCCGTCGCGAACGCTCTATCGAATTTATGCTGGAAGGGCGCCGTTTCCATGACATCCGCCGCTGGAAGATCGCAGAGGAGTGCATGCGGCCCACTCCGAAAGCCTGGAACATCGAGGGCGACACGGCTGAGAAATTCTACAAACTGGGCAGCATGAAGGAGAATGATACGCGCATCTTCTCCTCGCCGAAGCATTACTGGCTCGCTATTCCCAATTCGCAACTGAACATCAACGGAAAACTCGTCCAGAACCCGGGTTATTAATCATCAGCCGAGAAAACAACTATGAAGAAGATAATTTTTTTAGCGATTGCGGCGCTCGCCGCAGCCGGTTTTGCCGGTTGCACCAACAGCGATGAAGTCGGATACGACATCGAACCGAAAGTACTACTCCCGAACAGCGGACTGCAAAAGATCATCCTGACCGCATCCGCGACCGATGCGGATTGCGAGGTATGGATTTACCGCAGTGGATACCGCGACGGCGTCTCGACAGCCTCACTGCATGTCGACACTGAGGCGCTCGACGCCTACAACCAAATTTTCGGCACGGCTTACATCGCCATGCCGGAGGAGTACTACGAGCTTCCGGATGCACCCGTCCGGCTTGGCAACGACGGGCGCCCGCACAAGATGGAAATTCGGCTGGACGTGTCGGAGATCGGTGCCGGCAGCCTCTATGTATTGCCGCTTTCGGTCGATAGTCCGGATACGCCGGTCAGCGAATCCTGTGCCACCGTGTTGCTCTTTCCGGTACGTTCCGTGACGGACGAAAACGCCGAGTGAAATCCTGCAATTTGAATAATAAACCTTATAACCTTCGATAATATGAGAAAAAAGGTTCTTATTGGTCTGTCTGCGGTATTTGCCGCAGTATTCGGCCTTTCGTGCACGGACGATGAGACGGGCCCTTGGAAAGACTATGACCTCTCCGTGACATCCAATATCGCCTCCGGAAACGGCAATGTGCCCTACGAGGGCGCCACGGTCGTTTTTACCGTCACGACCGACGGCCGATGGACGTATGTTACGGACGACAGCGCCGGGTGGCTTGGCCAGTCCGCTGTCGATGGCAACACGCTGGCTGTCGTCGTTCCGGAAAACACCGTCAGCAAGGAGCGTTCCGGACAGATCAAATTCATCTCGGTCTCCGATCCCACGCTGGTCGAAACCGTTACACTCATACAGGATGCCTCGCCGGAAGCCCCCAAGCCCCAGGCGCCCAAAGCCGACCTGCTGGACGTGGTTTTTCACGCTGACGGTACGGCCGAAGACATTTCGCCGATGAAAAACGAGGTGCTTTTCTATCCCGGAACGGCGCTGACCAGTTACTACCACGACATCTATAAACGCATCGTGACTAACTACACGCACACCCCGGGGCAAAGTTCCCGCACCACTTCCTATTATCGGGTGGATTACTATCAGAACGAAGCTTTCAAAAACGGCCTCGATGACGGTCACTCGATGGAGGTGGTCCTGCGCTCAAACAAGAACGACGGCACGAAAGAGTACAAACCCTTCTCGGCCCACGAGCAGGGCGGTACAGGTTTTTTGATCTGCACAGAGGGCAAGAACGGCTATTCAGCCTGCATTACATTCTTACCCAACGTGAGTACGACGGGCAGCAGTCAGTGGATATGGGCGCAGAGCGGCGTTTACCCCGAACCGGGTCGTTATTATCATGTCGTCGGCATATGGAACAAAACAGAGGGCAAAGCATATGTCTACGTCGACGGCATGCTGCAAGGCACGGCCGACGCGGTCGGCAACCTCAATCACGCCAGGGACGGCGCACGCTGGTTCGCTTTGGGCGGCGATTCGGCCGTAGGCTCGATGGGCAACGCATGGAACGGCGAGGTGGTCTTGGCACGCGTCTTCGACGATCCGCTGAGCGAGGAACAAGTAGCCTTGTTATACGAAGAAGTGAAATACGAAACGCAGACCCCCGTAGCCTTCGATATCGCAAATCTCGTTTATCTGGGAAGCTGCGGAATCGGTGCGGGATACACTTACACGATTTACGGCAACGGATTCCAGACGGGCGACCAGGTGCGGTTCACATCGACGACCGATCTGTCGGTGGCATTTACGGCTGATGCGAAGATGAGTGATCCGGAAGGCGATGGCAAGTTGCAGGCCCTCGCCGTAACGCTTCCCGAAGGAATTCCCTCCGGAAAGAATCGCTATTTCATGACGCTCGTCCGTAGTGGAAGCCAGTATCCTCTCGGCACAGTCGAATTCGATGTGAGCGACAGTCCGTCCATCATACTGCCCGAAATCATCGCTCATCGCGGTCAGCATCAGGACGGCGTGGAGAATTCGACCGAAAACTCGATAGCAGCTCTTGCCAACGCACAAAAACTGGGTATCTACGGTGCAGAGTTCGATGTCTGGATTACGAGTGATGACGTGTTGGTCGTCAATCATAACTCGACGGTAACTGGCAGTGATCTGAAGATCGAACAGAGCACCTACGACCAAATCAAGGAACTCACACTGGCCAACGGCGAAAAGCTGCCAACGTTCGACGCTTATTTGGAGCAGGGCGCCACGAACGCTTCGATGAAGCTGATCTGTGAAATCAAGACTCACAGTTCGACCGAAAACAATACGCGGGCTGTTAATGCCGTCCTAGCCGCCGTCAAAGCAAAAAATATGGAAGCCCGGGTCGATTACATTGCCTTCGACTATGAAATCTGCAAACAACTCGCAGCAGCCATGCCTGCGGCTGGCGTACAATACCTGGGCGGCGACAAAAGCCCCGCAGACGTGTCGAAAGACAAACTCACGGGCATTGATTATCAATATTCATCGGTACTCTCGAAAAAGCCCGAATGGGTGGAAGAGGCACATGCCTGCGGAATCACAGTCAATGCCTGGACAGTCAACACGACGGCCGACATGATGGCTTGCATCGGATTGGGAGTGGATTACATCACCACGGACAACCCTGCTACGCTGAAAAAACTGCTGGACATGCCGTTCGTCTCGGCTCCGAAATAAACTAACTATCATTGATTAAAAATGTAGGCTGGAGATTATCCGGCCTATATTTTTATAATACTCGTGTTACCACTACGATAAGTAATGGATTGTAAGTCTTTGAAAATTTCCTTTGCTTAAAAAATGTACAATTTATCGAAAACTTACTTTTTAACTATCTTTTTCAATAGTTATGCAACACACCCTTTGTTTTTGAATATTTTTTCTATCTTTGTATTTTCAATGGTGCTTTTTCTCAACCGTACCACCCCATGTATAGTGAATCCATACGGTCTGAATTTGAAAAACTGTATATCGACTGCCAACCTCGGTTGTTAGCCTATGTACAACATTTCATCAACGACATCTCTGTGGCGCAGGATTTAGTGCAAGACAGCTTCATGTCTTTATGGGACAAGCAAATTTCTTTTAATACGGAAGAAACGCGCAGGTTATTGTTCGTCGCTACCCGTCACCGATGCATTAACTATTTGAAACACAAAAACATTGTCGAGAGATACCGCTGCCAATTACAAGCACAGGCAAAAATCGGTGAAGAGCGTCTGTACAACTATGATTTTTCGTTTGTTGAAAACGATCATCCTTATCTATATCAAGAATTGGAATCTCAGATACAGCGAATCGTGAACTCCCTGCCGGAGCGTTGCCGAGAGGTGTTCGTCCTCAGCCGATTTCACGGGCTGAAAAACCGCGAGATCGCTGAACGCCTCCATATTTCGCTCAATACGGTCGAACGACATATCCAGCGAGCCCTACGCATTTTTACGAAAGCACTTGAGTGTGAAAAATCAGTGTATTTGCAAATTTTAATTCTGTTATGGCTACTGAACCAGTCCTCTTAATGACTTCTGATATCTTCAGGGTTTGCAGTCAATAATGACTATTAATTTTTTGAGATTAGGGGGGGGTAAAGTTCATTTCGATTGTTGTATTAATGAATACACATACAATAATCGCCCTTATGAACGAAAGTTTCAGAAAACTCGCCATCCTCTATTTCGAGGGCCGAATCACCCCAAATCAAGAATGCGAACTTTTCGGATTCATTGCCGCAGCGCCGGAAAATGCCCTACAAGTGCGCAAGTGGGAATCTGAATGGAAACGACAACACATTCCGTCAACCAACGTGCTCCACTCACTCGCAATGTTCAATGCGAAAGTAGAACATCGTGATAATCGGCTGCGCACACGCCATCGCTGGTTACGCTTCTCAGCCGCTGCGGTTGTGCTTACCTTTCTCTCGACCTTTACAGTTTTCCATCTAACAAAACATCACGGCTCCGAGCAGTTTTTCACGGTTGAAGCTCCCCAAGGAACCCGCAGCCATATTACCCTCTATGATGGCACACAGGTCTGGCTCAACGCCGGATCGACGATGAGCTACACGTCGGACTTCAACAATACCTCACGCGATATCCACCTTTCAGGCGAAGCCTACTTCGAGGTTGCTTATAACGAGAAACTGCCGTTCCGTGTCAAAGCCCGCGGCTGTACGCTGACCGTACTCGGAACCAGGTTTAATGTTTCGGCCTATGACGAAGATCCGACCGTACAGGCTGCGCTGATCGAAGGTTCCCTGCGCTTCGAATCGGCGCAGGGCTGCGAGACGATGAAACCGGACGACCTGGTAACCTATGACTGCACCACGTGCTCTATGCATCGTGAACAAGTTGACGCCGGGCAGTTTTGCAGCTGGATCGACGGAAATATTCGCTACGACGCCATCACGCTGCCGGCCCTGTTGAAAAAACTGGCTCGCAAACATGCCGTCGTGATCGAGTTGCGCACCGCGGATTTCGACACCAAGACCTTCCGCATCTCGCTTACCCAGGCGCAGGACATCGAATCGATCCTGAACGGTCTCTGCGACATTCTTCCCATCACCGTGAAGCGGGACGAAAACGGGTATTACGTTTACAGTCGGCCCTGAAAAAACGATTCCGATATATTTCCAACAATCTAAACCTAAAACCTATGCATGTAAATCTCCTACCCAAGAAGATTGCAGCATTGCTTCCGTGTCTGCTGCTCGCAGTGGCGATCAATGCGCAAACTGTCACCAAATCCTTCCGGAAAGTACCCCTGAAAACGGTTCTGGAAGAGGTGGAACGACAAACCGGCTATTCGATTCTCTTTGAAAACGACAAGGTCGATGTCAGCAAGCCCATTACGGCCTCGTTCCGGGAGGCAACGCTTCAAGCCGTTCTTAATCAAGTGTTAGACAAATCCTTACGTTATTCCATTAACGGGGGGGGGAAATTAGTTACCATCTCCCGACAGACCGACGCGCCGGAACCTGCGCCGGCTAAGGCGCAGACACTCTCCGGAACGGTTATCTCGTCAGCCGATAATCAGCCGATCGTCGGAGCCAGCATCTACGTCGAGGGCACGAACATCGGCACAACTACCGATGCTCACGGCAACTACACGCTGACCGTGCCAGCCGCAACTAAAACGGTAACCATTTCGTTCCTGGGTTTCGACACCAAGAAAATCCCGCTCCGGGATGCACAGCTCTTCAAACTCATCACGCTATCCGACGCGACGAACAAACTCGAGGATGTCGTGGTCGTGGGTTTCGGCGTGCAGAAGAAGGAGTCGCTGGTAGGCGCCGTGCAGTCAGTCAAACCGAGCGACCTGCATACCTCGTCGAGCAACCTCTCGACCTCGTTCAGCGGCAAGATCGCCGGCGTGATCGCCGTACAGAAATCGGGGGAACCGGGCGCCGACGGCGCAAGTTTCTGGATTCGCGGCATTTCAACCTTCGGTTCGGGACAGTCGCCGCTGCTGATCCTCGACGGCGTGGAGATCACCAACCAGATGCTCAACAACATCCCGCCCGAGACCATCGAATCGTTCTCGGTGCTCAAAGACGCCACGGCAACGGCCCTTTACGGATCGCGCGGCGCCAACGGCGTGATGATCATCACCACCAAGAACGGCCGCGATTCGGAGAAGATGACCATCAACGTGCGGGCCGAGTTGGGCGTATCGGCCCCGACGCGCATCCCTAAGATCGCCGACGGTGTAACTTTCATGGAAACCTATAACGAGGCTCGTACCACACGCGGCGAAAATCCACGTTACACCCGCGAAAAAATCATGGGGACCAAATTGGGACTCGATCCCTACGTTTATCCCAATGTGGACTGGTACGATATGCTCTTCAAGAGCAGCACCTTCAACCAAAACTTCAACTTCAACATGACAGGCGGCGCCAAGAAAATCGACTACTTCCTCAATGCCTCGGCCTTCAACGAGAACGGTATCATGCGTGCCCCCTCCACTTCGAAGTTCGACACGAATATCAATTCGCAGAAATACCTCTTCCAGGCCAACATCTCGGCCGACGCCACCAAAACCACGCGCGTGTCGCTGAAGATGAACACCCAGCTGCATTACAATCATGCGCCCATCGAGAGCGTCGGCTCGCTTTTCACCTACGCGCTTTCGGCCCTGCCCTGCGAATTTCCGGCCACGCTGCCCGGTGAGGAGACCGACACGTTCGTGCGTTTCGGCACGGCGAACGCCTGGGACGGCAACACCTTCGTCAACCCCTACGCCCAGCTCTGCCGCGGTTACAGCGACAAGTTCCGCGGCCATTTCACTTCGGCGCTGACCGTCAGCCAGAATCTCGATTTCGTCACCAAGGGGCTGAGCCTGACCGGCATGGCTACGTTCTACAACCGCGTTTATTCAGCCGTCAACCGTTCGTTCACACCGTTCATGTATCAACTCTCGGGCTATGACGTAGACGCCGACGGCAATTACAGCTACACGAGCTCCTCGACCAATACCGGTACGACCTATCTGGGAACCACACGCGGCCGCGATGGCTACCGGGAGCTGGCGTTCCAGGTCAAACTCGACTATGCACGCACCTTCAACAAGAAGCATGACGTAGGCGCAACGTTCGTCTACCATCAGAAAGAGCGCAACATGAACATTTCCGATGCCGAAGAGTACGCCTCGCTGCCCTACCGCCAGCAGGGCCTTGCAGGCCGCGTTACCTACGGATTCGACAAGCGCTATCTGATCGAAGCCAACTTCGGTTACAACGGTTCGGAAAACTTCGCCCCGGGCAAACGCTTCGGTTTCTTCCCCTCGATTGCCGGCGGATGGGTGATCTCGAACGAACCCTTCTGGAAAAGAATCAAAGATAAGATCAGTCTCTTCAAGATACGTGCTTCATACGGTTTGGTCGGCAACGATGTGATTTCATCAAACTACACAGACCGTTTTCCCTATCTGAGCACAGTAGCTATGGACCAACACTATGATGTGCAGATCGGAACTAATTTCGATCAAAAGAACGGTCCGATCCTTTCGATCTTCGGCAACCCAGAGGCCACGTGGGAGAAAAGCCGCAAACTCGATATCGGTGTGGAGATAGGCTTGTTCAACAGTCTGAACATCATCTTCGACTGGTTCAAGGAGAAACGTTCGGGCATCTTCATGCAGCGTACGTCATTACCCTCATCATTCGGTATGTCAGGTATCACGCCGTGGGCGAATATCGGAAAAGTTGACAACCGCGGTGTCGATATCTCGTTAGACTATAATAAAGCCTTCTCGAAAGACCTGATTCTCTCGTTGCGGGGCACATTCACCTATGCGCATAACGAAATCGTTTCGATGGACGAACCCAAATATAAGTGGGCCTACCAGTATAAGGCAGGACATCCGATTAACTCAATCAACTGCCTGATTGCTGACGGACTCTACAAGGACGAGGAGGAAATCGCGTCTTCGCCCAAGAGCGTCTATGCAACCCGTTATCCACTACAACCTGGCGATATTAAATACAGAGATCTGAACAATGATGATATTATCGACGACAATGATAAGTGCTGGACCGGCAATCCGACCGTTCCGGAAATTATCTATGGATTCGGGTTTTCGCTCAAATACAAGGGTTTCGACTGTTCGGCGTTCTTCCAAGGTCAGGGAAAGGTTTCGATTATCATGTACGACGCCCATCCTTTCTCGACCAAGGCCAAACCTGGGTTCGGGCTGGTGCAATGGATTGCTGACGAACATTGGAGCGAGTCGAATCCCGACCCTGCTGCCAAGTATCCGCGTCTCTCCTCACAGTGGAACGAACACAACGGCCAGGCCAACACGCTCTACGTGCGCAACGGCAAAATGCTGCGCCTGAAAACCGTAGAGATCGGTTACTCATACAAAATGATGCGTATTTACGTATCGGGTACCAACCTGTTGACTTTCGCACCGTTCAAGTACTGGGATCCCGAAAAAGGTTCGGGCAACGGCCTGAGCTATCCGTTGCAACGGACATTCAATCTCGGGTTCCAATTCAATTTCTAAATCATACCGCACAATTATGAAAAACATACTGATTACGCTTTCATTCCTGTCGCTGCTCACTTCATGCGAATACCTCGATGTCGTTCCAGAAGGCAAGGCAACCCAGGACGATATATGGAAAACAACACAGCAGGCCGAAAAATATCGTTACTATATGCGTACCTACATGCCCAATCTGATTGGATACGACTGGTCTCCCGACCAGTTTGCCGGAGACGACCTAATGACAGGTGGAGTAGGTACTACCTATTGGTTTTCCAGTAAGAGCCTTATTTACGGCGAGGAAAACGCCAATGTCACCTATTTCGGGAGATGGGCTCCTTATAGTACGAGCGGGGGTACCAATTACGATATCTACCGTGGCATCCGCTACGCCTTTTATCTGTTGGACAACGTCTACAAAGTACCGGCCATCAGTCCGGAAAATGCCGACCGTTACGCCGGCGAAGCATGGTATCTGATCGGATATTACCATCAATTGCTGCTTGAATACTATGGTCCTATCATTCTGGTCAAAAGATATATCCCCAACGACGCTCCCGATGCGGAGGTTTTCGCACCTCGCACGCCTTACGACGAGTGCGTGAAATACATCGCAGAATGCTATGACAAAGCAGCTGAACTGCTGCCTGAAACGGTCATCGATACCGAACTGGGACTTCCGACGAAGATGGCGGCGCTCAGTTACAAGGCTCGCTTGTTGCTCTATGCGGCTTCGCCGCTGGTTAACGGCAACTCCGACTATGTCGGATTTAACAATCACGACGGTACGCCACTGATGAACACGACCTACGATGCAGAGAAGTGGAAAACAGCGATGGATGCAGCAACTGACGCAATCGCAGTGGCTGAAAAATACAATTCGGAAATCGGCCGTCAGAACTATTATCTCTACATGTCAGCCGATTCAAGTTTGCCCGATGCTGAACGCGGACGTATCAACTATCGTGATACATTCACCAAAGAACACTGGAACGGTGTCGAATTCATCGAGGCCAAAGGCGACCGTGGAGGCTGCCAAAACCTGCAATGGCTGATGGGACCGCGTTCGCTTTCCAAAGACATGTCGAGGGGGTGGAAAACAACCGAAGTGCCGACCATGGAAGCTGTAGAGATGTACTACACAAAAAACGGTCTTCCGTGGGAGGACGACCCTGAAACGAAAGGTATTGATCCTTACGCCTACAACGCCGAAGCCGGCACAGCCAATCTGCACCTTTACAAAGAACCGCGTTTCTACGCTTCGGTGGGATATGACCGCGGTACGTATGAAGTTGACGGTAAGGAAATCATACTCTATTTACGCGGAGATGAACTGCATGGTTCAACACTCAAAGAAACCGATGAATATCAGAGTTGTACGGGTTATCTTTGCCAAAAATGGATTCCCAAAGCCTCGACCTATAATGCCACAAGCAATTCATTCAGCTATTACTATTATGCATATCCTTATCTGCGGTTGCCGGAACTTTATCTAAGCTATGCCGAGGCTGATTTCGAGTACAACGGGTCGCTGAGTGCACAAAGTATAGAATACATCAATCGGGTACGCGAACGTTGCGGACTGCCCACATTTCAGGACTCGTGGGCCCTTGCCGGAGGAATTCCTACAGGTCAAAAACTGCGCAAGGTGCTCCATCAAGAGCGCTCGATTGAGTTTCTATTCGAAGGGCGCCGTTTCCACGATCTGCGCCGCTGGAAGGAGGCTTTCGAGGTGATGAACAAACAGCCTCGCTCATGGAACCGAGACGGGAAAACCGCCGAGGAGTTCTACCGGGTGATCGAAGCCAATCAGGGCGGACGCAAACGCATCTTCGAGTCGCCAAAGAGCTATTGGATGGCAGTACCTATGAGTGAGATCAATAAAAATCCGAATCTGGTACAGAATCCCGGCTATTAATCATTTTCACATTAAAAAACAAATAGCATGAAAAAAATACTTTATTGGATATTTTTCGGTTTTATTACGCTACTCCTTGCTGGATGCGACGATGACAAAGAAACTCCAGTATTCGATCTGTCGACCGATGAATGGTCATTCGCTAAGGAAGGCGGTACGCAAAACCTGATCATTTCGGCTCCCGGAGTGTGGGAAGTTTCCGAGAAACCCGACTGGTGTACACTGATCCCGGAAAGCGCCGAGGGGCCGCGGGAAGTCAAGATCGACTGCTCGGCCAATACCGAAAAAAAGCGTGAGGGAACGCTCGTGCTGACCTGCGGCGCTGAAACCCGCATGATAGCCATTTCTCAACAAGGAGCCTACGTAGTAAAAGGTTTCCCCGTCGAATGGCTCTTTACGGCTGACTATTATGCCAGCGGGAAATACACCGACGCTTTCGTCGTCAACAACTCTCTCCCGGCCGAAATCGGCGAAGGCACGATCAGCTACATACAAGACGATGCGAATACACGCCCTATCACGAAAGTTATCGGCGCAACCGGACATCCCTATTTATCAGGCTCGCTGACAGGTGACTACTGGCTCTTTCAGATTCTGGTCAAAGAATTACTGCCAGCCGGCACGGTGATGCACATCAAGTTCATTACCCGATCTGCGGCCGGTGCAGCACGCTATTGGTCGCTTGAATACTTCGACAATGAGAGCTGGAAACCCATAGCTACCCAGCGCACTGCTGAGGTAGCCGGAGAAAAAGTTGTCTACACGCTCGATCTGGTCGAAGATCTTACGGGTAACAAGAAGGTGGGCACTGACAATGCGCAAATCGACAATGACTTCACATTGAGTGCGCAAATCGCCGCAGGAGGTTTGCTGCAATGCCGACTACGCTGCGTTGCCGATATCGCCTGTAATGGTGTGAATCCCAACACGGGCAACCACCGTCTGGCGGGTGCCGTGGGAACTTCACCGGTAATCAGCGTCGTCTCCATCGACTGATTTTCTGTCATGAGAGTGTGCCGGAGGATCTTCGAATCGTCCGGCACGCTCTCTTAACAACCGAACTTATGAAACAGAATGAAAGACTGCTTTCACTGGATGCCCTGCGGGGTTTCGACATGCTTTTCATCATGGGCTTTTCAGGCCTTATAGCTGCGATATGCGCCCTTTGGCCCAGTCCCCTGACTGACGCCGTAGCCCGGCAGATGGGCCACGTATCGTGGAACGGGCTGACCCAGCACGACACGATCTTCCCGTTGTTTCTCTTCATCGCCGGGGTGTCATTTCCTTTCTCGCTGGCCAAACAACGTGTCGTCGGAGTCAGCGAAAGACGGATTCTGTTCAAAGTCATTCGCCGGGGAGTGACGCTCGTCATTCTGGGAATGGTCTACAACGGACTGTTGCGATTCGACTTCGCATCGTTACGCATGGCGAGCGTGCTGGGGCGAATCGGTCTGGCTTGGATGTTCGCAGCATTGCTCTACATGTATTGCGGACTACGCACGCGAATCGCGTTTGCAGCTGTCGTACTGATCGGTTATTCGCTGCTGATATGCCTCGTCGTCGCACCCGACGCGCCCGACGGTTCCGATCCTCTTTCGGTGACCGGGAATATCGCCGGATGGGTAGACCGCCAATGGCTTCCCGGGACGCTCGCCTGTGGGTCGTTCGATCCCGAGGGATTGCTGAGCACGCTTCCGGCTATCGTTTCAGCGCTGTTCGGCATGTTTACGGGCGAGTTCCTGCTCCGGAAACGGCTGTCGCTCAGCGGCGGTCGGATTGCACTCTATATAGCGCTGGCCGCCGCGGCCATCACGTTGATCGGAATCGTTTGGAGTTACTGGATGCCCATCAACAAAAAATTATGGAGCAGTTCATTCACCTGTGTGGTAACGGGCTATTCATTGGGATTGTTCGCATTGTTCTATTACCTGATCGACGTGCGGGGCTGGAAACGATGGCCCTTTTTCTTCCGTGTAGTCGGGTTGAACTCCATCACGATCTATATGGCGCAGCGGATCGTCGGATTCGGCGGCATTGCGAATTTCTTTTTCGGCGGAGCGGCCTCCCATTGTCCCGAGGCGATAGCACGGGTAATCAACAACGCAGGCTATGTCGCCGTATGTTGGCTGTTTCTCTATTTCCTCTACCGAAAAAACACATTCTTGAAAGTTTAACCCATTCAAAAGACCAATTCGAACATCTGCCTTCTTTCCGTCGGAATCAAAAAGTGAAGCTTCTTAATCACTGAATTCTTTCAACATTTTTCAAAATAGATCATGAAAAAACGTTCTTCTTTTCTAATGGTTTTGATTCTCGCTGCAATCTGTGGCGAGGCCACGGCCCAACAGGATGCGGCGCAGGGTGCGTACGACCTGTCAAAATACATCCTGACCCCGAAAGCGGCTCCGACGCCGCGTATCAACGGCGCCCGTGTCTTCGGCGTGCGTCCTGACTCGAAATTTCTCTTCACGATTGCAGCGACAGGTAATCGCCCGATGACTTTCTCAGCTGAAGGGCTCCCTCGGGGGCTGAAACTTGACCCTGCCACCGGAAGGATTACCGGCCGGGTGAAAAGGCCGGGTGAATACATCGTTCGTCTGAACGCCGAGAATACGCTGGGACGTTGCGAACGCGACCTGCGGATCATTGTGGGCGATGAAATCGCCCTCACTCCACCGATGGGCTGGAACAGTTGGAACTGCTGGGCACGCGACGTTACGCAGGAACAGATACTTTCCTCGGCACGCGCAATGGTCGAAAAAGGGCTCGCTGACCATGGCTGGAGCTATGTCAACATCGACGACGGTTGGCAGGGCCGACGCGGAGGACAATACAATGCCATCCAGCCTAACGAAAAATTTCCCGACATGGTGGCACTCACGCGCGAAATTCACGACATGGGCTTGCGGGTGGGCATCTATTCGACACCGTGGATCGGCACCTACGCTGCCCATATCGGTAGTTATTCAGACCGTCCTGACGGTGAAAACGAGTGGATCAAAAAGGGGCTGCACAACGAGAACTACCGTTATCAAAAACCGAACGGTAACTACTGGGATGACCGACGCGAGGTTTGGCATCATGGCCCCTACTCCTTCGTGGATGCAGATGTGAAACAATGGGGCGAATGGGAAATCGACTACCTGAAATACGACTGGCATCCATTGGACTACTATCATGTCAGGGAAATGCATGATGCGCTCCGCAAACTCGACCGTGACATCGTCTTCAGCCTCTCGAACAGTGCGCCCTATGGCGACGCTCCGATCTGGCTGTGTTATGCGAACTGCTGGCGCACGACGGGAGACATCCGCGATACATGGGAAAGTGTAAGCCGCATCGGGTTCTCGCAGGACCGTTGGCTGTCTTTCAACCGTCCGGGGCACTGGGCTGATCCTGACATGCTGGTCGTGGGGATGGTGGGCTGGGGCCCCAAACTGCATCCCACGAAACTGACGGCCGATGAACAATACACGCACATCAGCCTTTGGTCGCTGCTTGCCTCTCCAATGCTGATCGGCTGCGACATTGCGCAGATGGACGACTTCACGGTGAGTCTGCTCACCAATGACGAGGTCAACGACGTCAATCAGGACCCGCTGGGCATACAATCCTATCCCGTTTGGCAGGAGGGCGAACAAGTGATCTACGCCAAACACCTCGAAGACGGATCAATGGCCGTCGGCTTCTTCAACCGGGGACTGCAGTCGGCGAAGATGGCTGTTTCGCTCCGCCAGTTGGGATTGCGCGGCGAACAGACCGTGCGCGACCTTTGGAGACAGAAAGACTTGATAAAGACTTCCGACCAGTTTGAGACCGAAGTGACGCCCCACGGCGTCATACTCGTGAAATTCTCACCGGGAAACAGTCGCAAAAAATGATCCGAGATCAGTAAATATCTCTGTCTACTATGACCCTTAACACAGTATTTAACGCGTATCTTGGCAGATTTATCGATGGATATAGTCGTCTGACGAATTTTTCTGTTAAAGGAAACGATCTTGCTTTGGTGTGAATTGCCTTAGCTAATTAAATCCGCGAGATATTAAATCCTACTTAAACCTATCTTATGAAACGAAACTCATTCCGAAATCTGCTCCGCACGCTGGCCGGATCAGGGATCATCGCGGCCTGCCTCTGCTCGTGCGGGCCCCGTCACAACACCCTCACCGAAGCCGAAATCGCCGACGGCTGGCAACTGCTCTTCGACGGCAAGACGCTCGACCAATGGAAAGACTTCAACGGCGATTCGCTCACGCAGCCGTGGCACGTCGTGGACGGCTGCATCCAGGCCAAAGGCGGCGGCAGCGACCTGAGAGGCTACATCGTCACCAAGAAACAGTATGAAAACTTCATCCTCGACTGGGACTGGAAACTATCCCCGGGCGGCAACAGCGGCATGCTCTACCATGTGGTCGAGAACCCCTATTTCAAAGTCCCCTACGTCACCGGGCCCGAATATCAGCTGATCGACAACGACGGCTGGGAGGCGCAGAACGCCCCGACGAAACTCGAACCGTGGCAGCGCCTGGGAGTCGATTACGCCATGCACCTCCCGAACCCCGATTCGCTCGTCGTCAATCCGCAGGGCGAGTGGAACTCCTCGCGCATCGTCTGCGACAACGGACATGTCGAGCATTGGCTCAACGGTCGTAAAATCCTCGAATTCGACGCCTGGACCGACGACTGGTTCGCACGCAAGAACAGCGGCAAATGGGAGACGGCTCCCGAATACGGCCTGGCACAGCGAGGCGTCATCTGTCTGCAAGACCACGGCTACCCCGCCTCGTTCCGCAATCTGAAGATCAAGGAGCTGCCGCGCAAGGCCGGCCGGGAGGTCGAACTTTTCAACGGCAGGGACCTCACGGGCTGGGAGGCTTACGGCACCGAGAAATGGTACGTGGATAAAGAGGGCAACCTCGTCTGCGAGAGCGGCCCCGACAAGCAGTACGGCTACCTCGCCACGCGGGAGTATTACGACGATTTCGACCTCACGGTGGAGTTCAAACAGCTGGCGAACGGCAATTCGGGCGTCTTCTTCCGTTCGTTCGTCGAGCCGCCCGTGAAGGTCCACGGCTGGCAGTGCGAGGTGGCTCCCAAGGGGCACGACACGGCGGGCATCTACGAATCCTACGGCCGCGGATGGCTGGTGCAGATTCCCGACGAGAAGGAGTCGGTGCTCAAGGAGGGCGAGTGGAACACGCTGCGCCTGCGGGTACAGGGCGACCGCGTGCAGACGTGGCTCAACGGCGAGGCGATGGCCGACATCACCGATGCGAAGATCGGCGCCGCACAGGGACGCATCGCCCTGCAAATCCACGACGGCGGAGGCATCAAAGTCCTCTGGCGCAACCTCCGGCTCACGACCTTATAAATCCAAAACAACCTGAAGAAAATGAGTTCCCGCAGAGATTTCCTCAAAACGCTGGGCAGCATGACGCTGCTGACCGTCGTGCCGCGCAGCGTGCTCGGAGGCCCGAAATTCGTCGCCCCGAGCGACCAGCTCACCAAAGGCATCATCGGCGTGGGCGGCATCGGCAAGAGCAGCTACCACTTCACGTCGAACGACGCCTGCCGGCTGGTGGCGGTCTGCGACGTTGACCGGAACCACCTCGACAGCGCCGTGGCGCTGGGCCGCAAGAAGTTCGGCCAAAAGCTCGAAGCCTATCACGACTACCGCGACCTGATCACCGACCCCAACGTAGACATCGTGCACATCGCCACCCCGCCCCACTGGCACGGGCTGATGGCCGTCGAAGCGGCCAAGGCGGGCAAAGACATCTGGTGCGAGAAGCCGATGACGCGCACCATCGGCGAAGGCAAGCGCGTGGTGGAGGCCGTCAAACGGAACGGCCGCATCTTCCGGCTGAACACCTGGTTCCGCTTCAAGGACACCTTCTACGGACTGGGAACGACGGTCGAACCGCTGAAAAAGCTCGTAGACAGCGGCCTGCTGGGATGGCCCCTCAAGGTGACCATCTCCGGAGCCACGGGTTTCGCCTGGAAATTCTTCTGGGTGGGAAAGGAGAACCTCACGCCGCAGCCCGTTCCGGCGGAACTGGATTACGACATGTGGCTCGGCCCGGCATCCTGGAAGCCCTACAACAAACACCGCGTGCACGCCACGTTCCGCGGCTACTGGGACTACGACGGCGGCGGACTGACGGACATGGGACAACACTACATGGACCCCGTACAGTACCTGCTGGGCAAGGACGACACCTCGCCCGTGAAGGTCGAGGTCGATGCCCCGCAGCAGCATCCCGACGCCGTGGGCATCTGGCACCGGATCGTCTACACCTATGCGGACGGCTGCCAGATCGTCCTCGAGGGCGAAGGTTTCGAGAGCAAAGGCAAGGTGCCCTACATCGAAGGGCCGCTGGGCAAGGTCTACCAGGGATTCGAGTGCACGATCCCGAACGTCATGGAGAAGATCTCCGAGATGCCCGACCCCGAGCCGCAGAACACCGATTTCCTCCGGTGCGTCCGCACCCGCGAGCGCTTCGCCCTCGACGAGATCAAGGGACACCGCAGTTCGACGCTCGTGAACCTCGGGGCCTGCGCACTGAGGCTCAACCGCACGCTGCATTTCGATCCCGACAAGCAGCTGTTCGTCGGCGACGATGCCGCCAACCGGCTGATCGACCAGCCGATGCGCACGCCGTGGAAAATCTGACCCAACCCTGCAAACCCGAAATAACGATGAAAAAGATATTTGCAATACTCCTGCTGACCCTCGTGCCGTTCGCCGCCGGGGCGCAGGATGCACGCCAGCGCACCGCCGCGACGATCGTGGCGGACGGACTGAACCAGCTTCCGGCGCAGAACCCCAAGGCGTTCGACGCCGTCATGCAGGAGCTGGCCGCGACCGGAGCCGAAGGAATCCGGATGATGGCCGGAATGCTCGTCCCCGCCGCCGAGGGCAAGAACGCCGCCGTGGAGTACGCCATCAACGGTGTGGTGAGCTACGCGACCGCCGCAGGCCGCGAGGAACTCGCCCGCGAGGTCCGCGCAGGACTCGTCGCGGCCGTGGAAGCCTGTACAGACAAGCCCAATCAGGCATTCCTGCTCTCGCAACTGCAACTCTGCGCGACGGCCGCCGAAGCCCCCGTATTCGTGAAATACGCCTCGGATAAATACCTCGCGGACTACGCCGTGCGCGGACTGATCTCCACGCCCGGAACCGACGGGGCGATACTCGCTCTGATCGAGCAAAGCCCGGCCCCGCAAGCCCTGCTGGCCTATGCCGCCGCGGAGAAACGCCTTGCGGCCGCCGAACCCGCGCTGCTGAAATGGGCCGCAGCCCCCGCGGCCGACGACGCAACGAAGGAGGCCGTTTACAACGCGCTGGCGAGATGCGGCGGCGAAGCGTCGCTCGCAACCCTCGCCGCGGCAGCCAAGGCCGCCGGATACACGTTCACGGAAAGCGATGCCGCAGGCGCCTACGTAAGTCTGCTCGCACGCCTCGCCGCCGAGGGGAACGCCAAGGCTCTCGCTGCGGCCAAAGCCCTGCGGAAAGCCGGCATGCCGCAGAACATACGGATCGCGGGACTGGAAATCGCCCTGCGTGCGGATGCCAAAAAGCGGACGCAGGAGGTGCTTGCCACCTTGAAAGACACCGACCGGAACTATCGCTGCGCTGCGCTCGACTGCGCCGCGGAGTTCGCCGACGATGACCTCTACGCCGCGATCGCCCGAAAACTGCCGTCGCTGAAAGACGACGCGGCGAAAACCGACATTATCAGCTGGTTCGGCAGCCGCCACGCCGCCTCACAGGCCGGGACGGTCATCGCCGCCATCGCGTCGCCCGATCCAGAACTCGCCCTCGCGGCCATCCGCGCCGCCGGCCGGATCGGCGGGCAGGAGGCCCTCGACGCCCTCATCGCCCAGCTCGACGGACCGCACGCCCGGGAGGCGTCGGCCGCTCTCGCAGCCTTCAACGGCAAGCCCAACGCCGCTTTCGCAGCCGCCCTCGACGGCGCGCCGCGGACGCAGGCCAACGCCCTGAAACTCGTGGCGATGCGCCGCATAACGACCGCCGCAGACAAAGTATTCGCCCTGCTGGAATCCCCCGATGCCGCCGTGCGGGCCGCCGCATACGACGCATTGGCAGGCGTCGCCTCACCGAAAGATTTCGAACGTCTGTGCGACCTGCTGGACAAGGCGCAGGAGGCCGACGTGAAAGCCCTGCAAGCCGGCTTGAAAAATGCGCTGGCCCGGGAAACGCCCGCCGCCCAATACGAAAAAACGATGGCCCGGATCGCCTCCGCCCCCGCGAAAGCCCGCTATTACCCCCTGCTGGCGCAGGCCGCCAGCAAAGAAGCGATCGACGCCCTGCTGGCTGCCGATGACCGCGAAGCCGCCTTCGCGGCCCTGCTGACGGTCGAAAATCCCGCAATGGTGGATGTATTGTACGACCTCGCCCGCCGGAATCCCGCGTGGACCGACGCGGCGCTGGCCCGATACACGGAATTCATGACGGCATCCGCCGACACGGGCGTCCGCAAATACCAGCTCTACCGCCGCGCCCTCGAACTGAACCCCTCGGCCAAGGTGCAGAACAAGCTGCTCAAGGCGCTCGCCAAAACCCCGGAATTCCCGGTGCTGGTGCTCGCCGTGAAATATCTGGATAACCCCGCGACGGCCGAAACGGCGGCGCTGGCGGTGAAGACCGCGGCGGCGAAGAACCCCGACATGGGCGGAGAGATCGTCGCCTCGGCTCTGAAAAAGGCGCAGGAGGTCTACGCCGAACTGGCCAAATCCGACGCCGATGCGGGTTACGCCGTCGATGAGATCAAAGGTCTGCTGGCGAAACTCCCCGCCGAAGGGTTCGTTCCGGCATCCCTCGCCCCGGAAGCGTGGAAAGCCGTGGCCGGCGATCCCGACGCCCGCCGGGCGATGAAGCCCAAAGCGCTGGCCAAGGCGCAGCAGGAAGCCGACGCAGCGGCAGCCGGAACATGGAGCGCCGCAGACGGCGTGCTCACGGGAACGACGGGAGCCCCGACGCTCGGGTCGGCGAAGGAGTACGAAAATTTCAGTCTGATCGTCGAATGGAAAACCGACGGCGAGGCGGGTCTCGGCATCCGCTCGATCCCGCAAATCGCCCTCGGAGGCCGGAACGCCGGAGCGCTGACGGGCAACATGCTCCACGAAAACACGGCTCCCGCGGCCGCCAACCGCCCCGGAGAGTGGAACACGATGGAGGTCCGGGTGGTGAACGACCGCGTGACGGTGGTGCTGAACGGCATCACGACATGCAACAACGTCATTCTCGAAAACACCTGCAACCGTGAAATCCCCGCCTACACCGAGGGTCAAATCCTGCTCGTCGGAGGCACGGCTCCCGTCAGCTTCCGCGAAATGTACGTCCGCGAGCTGCCCCCGACGCCGCGTTTCGAGCTCTCGCCCGAGGAGGCCGCAGAAGGCTTCGAAGTGCTCTTCGACGGAACCTCGATGCACAAATGGACCGGAAACACCACCAACTACGTTCCCCTCGACGGCACGATCTACGTCACGGCGCAGTACGGCGGCAGCGGAAACCTTTACACCAAGAAGGAGTACGCCGACTTCATCCTGCGCTTCGAGTTCCAGTTCGTGCAGGAAGGGGTCAACAACGGCATCGGCATCCGCACCCCGATGGGCGTGGACGCCGCCTATCACGGCATGGAGATCCAGATTCTCGACCACGACGCCCCGATCTACAAGAATCTGCGCGAATACCAGCAGCATGGATCGGTTTACGGCATCATCCCGGCCAAACGGGTGAAATTCCCGTCGCTGGGCACCTGGAACGTCGAGGAGATCCGCGCCGTGGGCGACCGGATCACGGTGACGGTCAACGGCGAGGTGATCCTCGACGGCGACATCCGCGAAGCCTGCCAGGGGCACAACGTGGCGCCCGACGGCGGCAAGAAGAACCCCTACACGGTCGATCACCGCAACCACCCGGGGTTGTTCAACGCCTCGGGACACATCGGACTGCTCGGACACGGCCCCGGCATCAAGTTCCGCAACATACGAATCAAGGAACTGCCATGCAGCAAGGTCAGGGATCTGCCCGCCCCCGTCAAGACGAAGTAGCACGACCGCCCGACCGAAAGAAAACCCGCCGCCAACCGGCGGGTTTTCCCGGCCCGGCGGCGGGAATCCATAAATTATAACGCTATATTTGTTCCATCGAATATTTATCTACATTATGTAGTTTCGTGTCTTTGTAACGGCAATTTGAAATGGAATACAAGGAAAATGGCCTTCAGAGTTGACAAATCGTTACTTTGGCTTTTGCTATATGCTATTTATTAGATGGTGTCCGGTTCGTTCAATGGTTTCGTTACGAAACTCCGTACGAAACTCGATGTCCGTTTTCACGGCAAACATAAGTTGGTTACGGCGTATCACTACAACGATGCATGGAATCTCTCTGCCACTGCCGTGGCTGATATGGACTTTGCATGGACGGTGGGATTCGATCCTAATTTGTACACCTCTCCCTCTTCGCCGTGGATCAATGCCAAATGGTCGGCACAGATGCCTAATATGAATCAGACTTATAATGCAATTTATCTGAATCAAATCAAGAACCGTTCGGCCCAGTCTAAAAATGACGGAATGGGTGCAATTGCAGGCTATGATATGCGTGTTCATACCGAACGCGATCCGCTGCCCGCTCTTCAGAAGATCGGTGAAGGTGTTTTGGCGATACGATAACTTGCAGCGGCTCTGCCTACACGAAGGACTGGACTGCTGTACCGGAACGATGATTACTTATGCTGATGTTCAATAACAATTAGAATGGTGCTTAACCTGTATATGTAGCAAGTGTTTCATTGCGACGGCATTTGCGACCCGCACATCATTCTGGAACCGGTGTGTGGTTTTTTTGTGTCCATATGTGAAGCTATTAAGGCATTCGAACACTATTAAACAGCCTTAAAACAAAATATGCAAGAAAATAACCCCGTAAACTCTTTTCAGAATATACGGGGGGCACAAAATTGATATCGCAAATAATGTATATGTAGCAAGTGCCTGCTATGGTCTTTTTCAATCACTTACAACTCATCTTTTATGTTTATCAATTTTGCGGGCGGAAGTTATAAAATTCTATTGATCTATACAAGTAGATTACGGTATTAATATATTATTTCTGCAAAGATAGCATATTCTTCAAATTAAAATTGTGCTATCCGAAAAAATAACGGGCGGGGCGATGTATTACGCAGAGTAGGTCGTGGAAAACCCGTAAGCAACAAAGCCCACGCCCGTTAAGGTCGTTGCTTCTGAGAAAATACCTCGCCCCTGCGGGCGCGGGACTATGAATCTGCCGCTGTAAATTTCCACGTTTACTTCGCAGCAAATGCTGCCCGTCTTTCGACGGATAGCAGTACAAAGATATAAATAAAAAATAGATTCCGAAGAAATTCCGGTATATTTTTTCAATAAACATCACTCAATCACACATATAAGATGAAAACAGGTCATTTTGTATGCCGTAGATGATTCCTTATGCAATGTTCGAGCCTTCCAGCCGTCAAAAATGCAAATACAGATGGATAGATTGTTACGCACATCCTTATATCGGGCTTTGTTAAAGTCGCTGACTCGGAAGGCCGTTTCGGAAAACAGATTACGAAACTACTTTCACGATTTCGCACAACAGGCTACGACCATCTGCGACGATACGGATGCTCTATCGGCATTGAGAACTTTGAACTATACGCAGGTTCAATTCCGCTCCCTTCTTCGACGGGTTTCCGAACGGGACACTCCGCCGCCGCATTATCTATCCCGGTTTATAAATCAAGCTATCGAGTTCATCTGCACGGAAACTGATTTATTGTATTATCGCCTTGAACATCCACAGTGTTTTATCTCTGAGCCTGCACCTCAGTCGCCGCTCCATTGGTCTAAAAAATACCATGCTGTCGACCTGTCGGAGATTCTTTGCAGTTTTGACCTGATGAGTCCAAGACCTATTATCTTGTCCGACGGTCGCGAAGCTCCGTTTTATCTGGTTATTCAGCATTTCGAGCAATTTCTGAACATCAAACTCGGAAATCCGGGCGACATCAAGCGTCGTGTTCTCGAACGCAAAAAAGATCGCACAAAGTTTACAGAAGCAATATTTCATACCCTGAACAATGAGGATGAATAGCGATTTTACAGTAACTTTTTATATCCATCTGGGTTCCGGGCATACAATTCAGAATCCTAAAAATGGCCAATTTTACCGCTAAAATTCATAAAAATATTATAAGCATTGACTAAGAACAATTTCTAAAGTTTCTCAAATACGTGGCAGATTATTAGAGATGGTTTGAGGTCACTCTCAATGAAGACGGGAACGTGACGGTTTCTTATTTCTTGCTGACCGGCGATTTCAACGTGACTGGATGATTGGATTGAGCGATTTATCAAATTGTAAAATCAGTTCTGACTTTCAAGAATTACAGCGATGATACTATGTTCAATATTGAAAGATTTGTTGCCTATATTCTACATATTTCGTATCTTTGTTTTTAGAGTCTTTGACAAGTTAAAATGGAATGCAAAGGACACAGCCTTTAGAGTTGACAAATCATTACCTCGACTTTTACCTTATACTGTCTATTAGATAGTTAGATTTGATTGGAACTTTTGTACTCAAAATTCATCATTATGTACGTTTTTTCGTCCATGGATTCCGTTTTCTGCGCGAAAGAGTGTATCTTCGCAGCACGAAAATAGTAAGGTCGAAATGCTGGAGAGGATTCAATATGCTTTGTTCATCTTGCTTTTTGTCTTGGCAGGAAGCCTGGATGGCGCTCAGGTTCAATCCGGTAGGGTAGTTTCGCAGCCCGACCGAATTTGCCAGTCCACTCTCCGGACGCCGGTTCCGGCACACAATTGTTTCACGGCGGCAGTCTTCACCTGCGACGCTCCGATCGAAAATCCCGTCCAACCGTCCGCCCAGAAGGCGATCGTCCGTCTGCGCCATGATGCCCGGGCCATGGCGTCGGCCCGCGGGCTGTCCTGCCGTCCGGCTTATTCGGACTGCTTCGACCTGCATCCCAAGCCGGTCGATTATTATGTCTTTTCGCTGGGGCGTATCCTGATTTAGCCGCTGTTCCCGTTCCCGTTTTGCCGCATGTTCCCGGATGAGGATTTTTTCTCCCGGAGATGCGTTCGTGTTTTCGTGTTCCGAGTAAATTCGTAAAAACGATAGGTTATGTATTTTACGCTATTGGTGGTCGTCATCCTGACGGCTATTGCGCTGGTCGCAGTCGCGCTGGGTATCGCCCGCGCCATATCGCCGCGCTCGTACAACCCGCAGAAAGGCGAGGCGTACGAGTGCGGTATCCCGACGCGCGGACGGTCGTGGATGCAGTTCAAGGTGGGGTACTACCTGTTCGCGATCCTGTTCCTGATGTTCGACGTGGAGACCGTCTTTCTCTTTTCGTGGGCGGTGGTCGTCCAGGATCTGGGGATTTACGGGCTGGTGAGCATCCTCTTCTTTTTGGTCGTACTGGTTTTGGGCCTTGCATACGCATGGCGGAAAGGAGCTTTGGAATGGAAATAAGGAAGCCGGAGATAAAGGCAATGAAATACGAGGATTTCAATGACAACGAATACCTCGAAAAGATGGCGGCCGAGCTGCGCCGCGAGGGTACGAACGTGATCGTAGGGTGCCTCGACGAATTGATCGAGTGGGGGCGCAGCAACAGCCTCTGGCCGCTGACTTTCGCCACGAGCTGCTGCGGGATCGAGTTCATGGCCGTGGGGGCGGCCCGCTACGACTTTGCCCGGTTCGGGTTCGAAGTGGCCCGCGCCTCCCCGCGCCAGGCCGATTTCATCATGGTGGCCGGGACGATCACCCACAAGATGGCCCCTGTCCTGAAGCGCCTCTACGACCAGATGGCCGACCCGAAGTATGTGATCGCCGTGGGGGGATGCGCCATCAGCGGCGGCCCGTTCAAGAAGTCGTACCATGTGCTGAACGGCGTGGACAAGATACTGCCGGTCGATGTCTATATCCCCGGGTGCCCGCCGCGCCCCGAGGCGATGCTCTACGGGCTGATGCAGTTGCAGCGCAAAGTGAAATTACAGCGGTTTTTCGGTGGGGTGAACAAGCAGATCGGCAAGCAGGAGTACGAAGAGCTGCTTCGCCGGGATCTGACGGCCGAAAAGAACGATTTGAACGTGGAAGGAGGAGAAAAACAATGAATATCAGAGAGAAAATAACGGCCTGGGAACCCGGGGCCGTGTGGTCGGAGGCCGGGGACGGGATGTTCACCGTCCCGGTGGAGAAATTCCACGCCCTGGCTGCACGCCTGAGGGCCGAGGGATTCGATTTCCTGCGCAGCCTGACGGGCATGGACTGGGGCGAAGAGGGGTTCGGGGCGGTCTACCACCTCGAAGCCACCGCGACGGGCGAGAACGTCGTGTTGCGGACGCTGACCCCCAGCCGCGAGAAGTGCGGGCTGCCTTCGGTCTGCGACCTGTGGAAGGCCGCGGAACTGAACGAGCGCGAAGTCTTTGACTATTTTGGCATCGGTTTCCTGAACCACCCCGACATGCGGCGCCTGTTCCTGCGCGACGACTGGGTGGGGCACCCCCTGCGTAAGGATTATGACCCGGGGCTCAACCCGTTGCGCATGACCAACGAAGTGTCGAAGGACAGCGCCCCGAGCTTCGAACTGACGGCGGACGGCAGCTTCATCCGCCACCGCAACGTCTTGTTCGAGGAGGACGAATATGTCATCAACATCGGCCCGCAGCACCCCGCCACGCACGGCGTGCTGCGTTTCCGCGTGTCGCTCGAAGGCGAGATCATCCGCAAGCTCGACGTGCATTGCGGTTACATCCACCGCGGCATCGAGAAGATGTGCGAAAGCCTGACCTACCCCCAGACGCTGGCGCTTACCGACCGCCTCGACTACCTCGGGGCGTCGCAGAACCGCCATGCGCTCTGCATGTGTATCGAGAAGGGGTTGGGTGTGGAGGTGTCCGAGCGCGTGCAGTACATCCGCACGATCATGGACGAGTTGCAGCGTATCGACTCGCACCTGCTGTTCTTTGCCTGCCTCTGCATGGATATGGGGGCCCTGACGGCCTTTTTCTATGGGTTCCGCGACCGTGAGAAGGTGCTCGACATCCTGGAGCAGACCACCGGCGGGCGCCTGATCCAGACTTACAATACGATCGGCGGCGTGCAGGCTGACATCCATTCCGATTTCGTACGGCGCGTGAAGGAGTTTATCGCCTACATGCGCCCGACGCTGCGCGAGTACCACGAGGTGTTCACGGGGAACGTCATCGCCCGGGAACGCCTGAAAGGCACCGGCGTGCTGACCCGCGAAGACGCCATCTCGTTCGGTGCCACGGGCGGTACGGGGCGTGCCTCGGGCTGGGCGTGCGACGTGCGCAAGCGCCATCCCTACGCCATGTACGGCAAGGTGGATTTCGAGGAAGTGCTCTACGACGAGGGTGACTGTTTCGCCCGTTACATGGTGCGTATGCGCGAGATCGAACAGAGCATGGACATCATCGAACAGTTGATTGACAACATTCCGGAAGGCGAATACCAGTTGAAGATGAAGCCCGTGATCCGCATACCCGAAGGCAGTTACTACGCCGCCGTCGAGGGCAGCCGCGGGGAGTTCGGGGTGTTCATCGAGAGCCGCGGGGAGAAGTCGCCCTACCGCATGAAGTTCCGCTCGACGGGGCTCCCGCTCGTGTCGTGCCTCGAAACCATTGCGCGGGGGACGAAGATCGCCGACCTGATCGCCATCGGCGGTACGCTGGACTACGTCGTGCCCGATATAGACAGGTAGCCGGATGTCGCTTCCGGGTTTATAAGCCCCTCCCCTTGAGGCGGGAGCGGGATAAAAAAGGAAAAACTTACAGATATGTTTGATTTTAGTATAGTAACGAGCTGGGTTCACGGGCTGCTCACGTCGCTGATGCCCGTGGGGCTGGCGGTCTTCCTGGAGTGCGTGATCGTCGGTGTCTGCCTGCTGCTGATGTACGCGGTGATCGCCATCCTGATGATCTTCATGGAGCGTAAGGTCTGCGCGGCGTTCCAGTGCCGCCTGGGGCCCGTGCGCGTGGGGCCGTGGGGTACGTTGCAGGTGATCTGCGACGTGTTCAAGATGCTCACCAAGGAGATCATCACCATCCGCCGCTCGGACAGGTTCCTCTACAACCTCGCGCCCTACATCGTCATCCTGGCGTCGGTGCTGGCTTTCGCCTGCCTGCCTGTGAACAAGGGGCTCGAAGTGCTGGACTTCAACGTGGGCGTCTTCTTCCTGATGGCGGCCTCGTCGATCGGCGTGGTCGGCATCCTGCTGGCGGGGTGGAGCTCCAACAACAAGTATTCGCTCATCGGCGCCATGCGAAGCGGTGCGCAGATGATCTCGTACGAGCTGTCGATCGGGCTGTCGATCCTGACGATCGTCGTGCTGACCGATACGATGCAGTTCTCGGAGATCGTCGCCCGCCAGGCCGACGGCTGGTTCATCTTCAAGGGGCATGTCCCGGCGCTGGTCGCCTTCGTGATCTACCTGATCGCGGGCAACGCCGAGGTCAACCGCGGGCCGTTCGACCTCCCGGAGGCCGAGTCGGAGCTGACGGCAGGGTACCACACCGAGTATTCGGGCATGCACTTCGGCCTGTTCTACGTCGCCGAGTTCGTCAACCTGTTCGTCGTCTCGGGCGTTGCGGCCACCATCTTCCTCGGGGGATGGATGCCGCTGCACATCCCCGGCTGGGAGGGCTTCAATGCCGCCATGGACTACATCCCCGGCTTCGTCTGGTTCTTCGGCAAGGCGTTCTTCGTGGTGTGGCTGCTGATGTGGATCAAGTGGACTTTCCCGCGCCTGCGTATCGACCAGATACTGACGCTGGAATGGAAATACCTGGTGCCGATCGGGCTGGCAAACCTGCTGCTGATGGTCATCGTCGTCGTATTTAAACTGCATTTTTAGTCATGAGTAGCTATATCAAAGGACTTTTCCACGGGTTGGGAACCTTGCTGACGGGTATGAAGGTGACCGGGCGGGAGTTCTTCACCAAGAAGGTCACCGAGCAATACCCCGAGAACCGGGCCACGCTCAAGATGTTCGACCGTTTCTGCGGCGAGCTGACCATGCCCCACGATGCCGGGGGGAAGAACAAGTGCATCGCCTGCGGCCTCTGCCAGTCGGCATGTCCCAACGAAACCATCCGTATCACCACCGAGATGGTCACTGATCCCGAGACGGGCAAGTCGAAACGCCGCCTGGTGCTTTACCAGTACGACCTGGGGTCGTGCATGTTCTGCCATCTGTGCGTCAACGCCTGCCCGACGGGGGCCATCCGTTTCTCGACCGATTTCGAACACGCGGTATACACGCGCTCCAAGCTGGTCAAAACCCTGAACAAACAATAAGCCATGGAGATAACACTCGAATTAATCGTCTTTACGGTGTTGGCGGTCTTTACGGCCGTGAGTGCCGTGCTGGCCGTGACGACCAAGCGTATCCTGCGCGCGGCGACCTACCTGTTGTTCGTGCTGTTCGGTACGGCGGGCATCTATTTCCAGCTGAACTATTCGTTCCTGGGCGCCGTGCAGCTGCTGATCTATGCCGGCGGCATCACGGTGCTGTACGTATTCTCGATCCTGCTGACCTCGAGCCAGGGCGACAAGTCGGAGGACATAAAGGGCTACAAGCTGTTCGTGGGGCTGGCGGCGACGCTGCTGAGCCTCGGGGTATGCCTCTACGTGACGCTCCGGCACGATTTCATGCCGTCGCATTTCGTCCACGGCGAACTGGACGTGCAGACGATCGGCCACGCGCTGATGAGCAGCGGAAAATACGGCTACGTGCTGCCGTTCGAGGTCATCAGCATCCTGTTGCTGGCCTGCATCGTCGGCGGAATCCTCATCGCACGCAAACGCTAAAAAGAGTACGACTATGATACACATGGAATATTACCTCGTCCTCTCCACGATCATGATGTTCGTGGGAATCTACGGGTTCGTGACGCGCCGCAACCTGCTGGCGATGCTGATCTCCGTCGAGCTGATCCTCAATTCGGTCGACATCAATTTCGTCGTATTCAACCGCTTCCTGTTCCCCGAACAGCTGGAGGGATTCTTCTTCACGCTCTTCGCCATCGGCATCAGCGCCGCCGAAACGGCCGTCGCAATCGCCATCATCATCAACATCTACCGGAACCTGCGCAACATCGGGGTGAAGAGCCTGCGGGAGATGAAGTGGTAACGATTCTGAAAAAACGATTGTTATGGAATATACGATCCTTATCCTGCTGCTGCCGCTGCTGAGCTTCCTCTTCCTGGGGCTGGCCGGCATGAAGCTCAAGCCCGTCGTCGCGGGCGCCATAGGCACGGCGGTGCTGGCCGTAGTGGCGTTGCTGAGCTATTGTACGGCGTTCGAGTATTTTTCCGCAGGGCGCGACGCCGCGGGGATGTTCCCCACGCTCGTACCGTGGAACACGGTATGGCTGCCGATCAGCCGGACGCTGCATATCGACCTGGGCATCCTGCTCGACCCGATTTCGGTGATGATGCTCGTGGTGATTTCGACCGTCTCGCTGATGGTGCACGTCTACTCGCTGGGCTACATGAAGGGCGAGCGGGGGTTTCAGCGTTACTATGCCTTCCTGTCGTTGTTCACGATGAGCATGATGGGGCTGGTGGTGGCTACCAACATCTTCCAGATGTACCTCTTCTGGGAACTGGTGGGCGTAAGCTCCTACCTGCTCATCGGTTTCTATTACACGAAGAAGGAGGCCGTCGCGGCCTCGAAGAAGGCGTTTATCGTGACGCGCTTCGCCGACCTGGGGTTCCTCGTCGGCATCCTCTTCTACGGGTACTATGCCGGGACGTTCTCCTTCACGCCCGACGTGCAGCTGCTGGCTGCCGCCGGTGCGATGATCCCGCTGGCGCTGGGGCTGATGTTCATCGGCGGCGCGGGCAAGAGCGCCATGTTCCCGCTGCATATCTGGCTGCCCGACGCCATGGAGGGCCCGACGCCCGTGTCGGCGCTGATCCATGCCGCGACGATGGTCGTGGCGGGCGTTTACCTCGTGGCGCGCATGTTCCCGCTCTTTGTCGGCTATGCGCCCGAGGTGCTGCACTGGACGGCCTATATCGGGGCCTTTACGGCGCTGTACGCCGCCGTCGTGGCCTGCGTGCAGAGCGACATCAAGCGTGTGCTGGCGTTCAGTACCATTTCGCAGATCGGCTTCATGATCGTGGCGCTGGGCGTCTGCACCTCGGCTGATCCCCATACGGGCGGGCTGGGGTACATGGCCTCGATGTTCCACCTCTTCACGCACGCCATGTTCAAGGCGCTGCTGTTCCTCGGCGCCGGGTGCATCATCCATGCCGTGCACTCCAACGAAATGTCGGCCATGGGCGGCCTGCGCCGATACATGCCCGTGACGCATGCGACGTTCCTCGTGGCCTGCCTGGCCATCGCGGGCATCTGGCCCCTGAGCGGTTTCTTCTCGAAGGACGAGATCCTGACGGCGTGCTTCGCCTTCAGCCCCGTGATGGGGTGGGTGATGACCGGGATCGCCGGCCTGACGGCGTTCTACATGTTCCGCCTCTACTATAACATCTTCTGGGGACGCGAGAACCGGGAACTGCATGCGGCGCACAGGCCGCACGAGGCGCCGCTGACGATGACCCTGCCGCTGGTGTTCCTGGCCGCAGTGACCTGCGTGGCGGGGTTCATTCCGTTCGGGAAGCTGGTCAGCAGCGACGGGATGCCCTACACGATCCATATCGACCGCAGCGTGGCGGGCGTGAGCCTCTGTGTGGCTGCCGTTGCCATCGCGTTGGCGACGTGGATGTACCTGCGCGAGCGCCAGACGGTGGCCAATGCCCTGGCAGCGCGCTTCAGAGGGCTGCATAAGGCGGCCTACCACCGTTTCTACATCGACGAGGTTTACCAGTTCGTTACCCACCGGGTGATCTTCGCCTGCATCTCAGCCCCGGTCGCATGGTTCGACCGCCATGTGGTGGACGGCCTGATGAACATGCTGGCGCGGGCGACCAACGGCGCGGCATACGTGATCCGCGACATGCAGAGCGGCAGCGTGCAGCGTTACTGCATCTGGTTCCTCGGCGGTGCGCTGGGACTTACGATCTTCTTGCTTTTAATCTGCTAAACTGTAGCTGTTATGAATATGTTATCACTGTTTCCCGCCATCCCGGTGCTGATGATGCTGGGGCTCTGGCTCTCGAAGTCCGCGCGGCAGGTGCGTGCCGTGATGGTGGCGGGTTCCTCGCTGCTGCTGGCGCTGGCGGTGGTGCTGGTGTTCCGCTACCTCGGCCTGCGCGAGGCGGGCGAGCAGGCCGCCATGCTCTTTACCGAAAGCCATGTGTGGTATGCGCCGCTCAATATCCACTATGCCGTGGGGGTAGACGGCATTTCGGTTGCCATGCTGCTGCTGTCGGCCATCATCGTGTTTACGGGGACGTTTGCCTCGTGGCGGATGAAGGAGCAGGTCAAGGAGTATTTCCTCTGGTTCTGCCTGCTGAGCGTGGGCGTCTTCGGGTTCTTCGTTTCGGTCGACCTCTTCACGATGTTCATGTTCTACGAGGTGGCGCTGATTCCGATGTATCTCTTGATCGGCGTGTGGGGCAGCGGTCGCAAGGAGTATGCCGCCATGAAACTGACACTGATGCTCATGGGCGGTTCGGCGCTGCTGCTGATCGGCATCCTGGGCATCTACTTCGGTGCCGGGGCCACGACGATGAATATCCTGGAGATCGCGCAGCTGCATAACATTCCCCTGGCGCAGCAATATATCTGGTTCCCGCTGGTCTTCGTCGGGTTCGGCGTGCTGGGCGCCCTGTTCCCCTTCCATACGTGGAGCCCCGACGGCCATGCTTCGGCCCCGACGGCCGTGTCGATGCTCCATGCCGGCGTGCTGATGAAGCTGGGCGGCTACGGCTGTTTCCGCGTGGCGATGTACCTCATGCCCGAAGCGGCGCACGAACTGAGCTGGATATTCATCATACTGACGACGATCTCGGTTGTGTACGGCGCCTTCGCGGCCTGCGTGCAGACCGACCTCAAATACATCAACGCCTACTCGTCAGTGTCGCACTGCGGACTGGTGCTGTTCGCCATCCTGATGATGAATACCACGGCGGGTACGGGCGCTGTCCTGCAGATGCTGAGCCACGGCCTGATGACGGCGCTCTTCTTCGCGCTGATCGGCATGATCTACGGCCGCACGCATACGCGCGACGTGCGCGAACTGAGCGGGCTGATGAAGGTGATGCCCTTCCTGGCGGTGGGCTACGTCATCGCGGGCCTGGCGAACCTGGGCCTGCCCGGCCTGAGCGGGTTCGTCGCCGAGATGACGATCTTCAACGGCGCGTTCATGGACAACGACACGTTCCACCGTGTGGTGACGATCATCGCCTGCACGTCGATCGTCATCACGGCGGTCTACATCCTGCGGGTGGTCGGGAAGATACTCTACGGCACCTGTACCAACGAAGCGCATCTCCGGCTCTCCGACGCCACGTGGGACGAACGCCTGTCGGTCGTCTGCCTCGTCGTCGCCATCGCCGGCATGGGGCTCGCGCCGCTGTGGGTGAGCGACATGATCCGGGGCAGCGTTTCGGAGATCATTACACACTTAATGAATTAAGCGACTATGGATTACAGCAATATATTCTCGTACATGCAGGCCGAAGTGACGCTCATCGCGGTGATCGTCCTGCTGTTCCTCTATGACCTGATCGCCGGGGAGCGCGGAAGGCGCTGGTTTTCGGCGGTGGCCTGCGGGCTGCTCGCGGTGCAGGTGCTGGCCAATGTCGTTCCGGGGACGGCGGGCGAGGTATTCGGCGGCATGTTCTGCTATGTGCCGATGCACACCGTCGTCAAGAGCGTGCTGGCCATCGGGGCGCTCATCGTCTGCCTGCAGGCCGGTACGTGGCTGCGGCGCGACGACACGGCCCACAAACAGGGCGAATTCTACATCCTGCTGCTTTCGACGCTGCTGGGCATGTATTTCATGGTCGGGGCGGGCAATTTCCTGCTCTTCTTCCTGGGCATGGAACTGGCTTCGGTGCCGATGGCCTGCCTGGTGGCGTTCGACAAGTACAAGCACCATTCGGCCGAAGCGGGTGCGAAATACATCCTCTGCGCCTTGTTCGCGAGCGGTCTGATGCTCTACGGCATCTCGTTCTTCTACGGGACTACGGGGACGCTCTACTTCGGCGATATGGCGGCGCGCATTACGGGGTCGCCGTTGCAGGTCATGGCGATGGTCTTCTTCTTCGCCGGGCTGGGGTTCAAGATTTCGCTCGTGCCGTTCCATCTCTGGACGGCCGATACCTACCAGGGGGCGCCGACGGCCGTGACTTCCTACCTCTCGGTCGTGTCGAAGGCCTCGGCGGCGTTCGTGCTGATGACCGTGCTGATGAAGGTCTTCGGCCCGATGGTCGGGCAGTGGCAGACATTGCTCTATGCCGTGACGGTGCTTTCGATCACGGTTGCCAACCTCTTCGCCATCCGGCAGACCGACCTGAAGCGTTTCATGGCCTTCTCGTCCATCTCGCAGGCCGGCTATATCATGCTGGCCGTGATCGGCGGCAGCGCCATCGGAATGACTTCGCTCGTGTTCTACGTGCTGGTATACATGGCGGCCAACCTTGCCGTCTTCGGCATCATTTCGACCATCGAACAGCATAGCGGCGGCAAGGTCGGGCTGGCCGATTACAACGGGCTTTACCGTACCAACCCCAAATTGGCCTTGATGATGACCCTGGCGCTCTTCTCGCTGGCAGGCATCCCGCCTTTTGCCGGGTTCTTCTCGAAGTTCTTCGTCTTCGCTGCAGCATTCAAGGGTGGTTTCCACCTGCTGGTGTTCATCGCGCTTGTCAATACGGTGGTTTCGCTCTATTACTACCTGTTGGTCGTGAAGGCGATGTACATTACGCCCAACGAAGAGCCGATCGCACCGCTGCGCAGCGACCGCTATACGCGCATCAGCCTTGCGCTCTGCATGGCAGGGGTCTTGCTGCTGGGTGTCTTCAGCGTGGTTTACGACAGTATCAACGTATTCTCGTTCGGGCTTTAGCCGGACGGGAATGGGTAAGGAGGGGGCACTTGCTTTAGCAAGTGCCCCCTCCTTTATTCGTGCGGTCTTCCGCGGTGCTTTTGGGAATGTGCATTCCGAAGTCGGGAAGTTTGCCGCCCGTCTTCCCGTTTGCAGGGCGGCGGTTTTTCAGCCCTCGGTTTCCCGTTCGAGGCCGAGCAGGTAGGCCTTGGCCTCCAGTCCGCCCGCATAGCCGACCAAAGCGCCGCCGCTGCCAACCACGCGGTGGCAGGGAATGACGATGGCGATTCAGGGTATGGCGGTTTAAAGGTGTTCGAGCGTGTATTCGATCATCTTCTGCCGGACATTGGCCGTGTCGTCGGGCTGCATCGAATGGTTCTGGTCGGGATAGACCATCATGTCGTACTGCTTGCCGCAGCGGTTCAGGGCACGTGCCATCTCCACGCTGTTCTGGAAGTGGACATTGTCGTCGGCCGTGCCGTGGATGATGAGCAGGCGGGTCTTGGTGTCGTCGAGCATCCGGGCGAAGTTGATCGGGGAGTTGTCGTCGTAGCCCGCAGCGTTGTACTGCGGCAGGTTGTTGTAGATTTCGGTGTAGATCGAGTCGTAGTAGCGCCACGATGTGACGGGGGCCACGGCAATCGCCATGCGGAATAGCCCGTGGCCTTTCATCGCGCAGCCCAGTGCCATGAACCCGCCGTACGACCAGCCGTAGATGCCGATGCGTGCAGGGTCGACGTAGGGCTGTGAAGCCATGTAGCGGGCAAACGAGAGCTGGTCTTCGACCTCCTGCGCCCCGAGGCGCCCGTAGGTCGATTTCTTGAACTTCTCGCCCCGGAACCCGGTGCCCCGGCCGTCGGCGCAGACCACGATGTAGCCTTTGTCCGTGAGCGCATCCTCCCAGTCGAGCGACCAGCGGTCGCTTACCGACTGCGAGCCGGGCCCCGAATACTGGGTCAGCAGCACGGGGTAACGCTGCGATGCATCGAAGCCGCGGGGCTTGACGATGTAGGCGTTGAGCGTGTCGCCGCGCTCGGTCGTGAAGGTGAAGAACTCCCGGACGGGGCGCTGTACGGCCGCCAGCTCTTCGCGAAGTTTGCGGCTGTCGGCCAGCGTGCGGATGGGGTTGCCTTCGTTGTCGCAGACTTCGACCCGGTTGGGGGTCGTGGCGTTGGAGAAGGTCGAGATGTAGTATTTCATCCCGGCACTCGGGGCGATGGCGTAGTAGCCCTCGCCGGTCGTCAGACGGCGCTTGTCCTTGCCGTCGAGCCGTACGCTGTACAGGTTGCGGCGCAGCGGAGAGGTTTCGGTCGAGAGGTACCAGACCCGTTTGCCGTCGGTGCCGACCACGTCGGTCACCTCCCAGTCGCCTTTGGTTACCTGGGCGAGCAAACCCTTGCGGATGCTGTAAAGGTAGAGGTGCATGTAGCCCGTGTGTCCCTCCTGCCGTACGAGGAAGCGGTCGCCGTCGATGAAGGTGACGGTCTTGTCATCCACGCGCTCGACGTATTGCTGCGAGCGTTCGTCGTAGATCGTGCGCTGGGCGCCGTTGGGTTCGCAGAGGATCACCTCGAAGGTGTTCTGCCTGCGGTTGAGGCGGAAAAAGTAAAGCCGTCCGTCTGGTGTCCAGCCGATGCGGGGAATGTACTGGTCGGTCTCGCCGCCCGTGTCGATGCGCTCCCGTGTCCCGGTTGCAAGGTCGCAGACCCACACTTCGACCGTCGAATTTCGCTCGCCGGCCTTGGGGTATTTGAAGGAGTAGGCCTGGTTGTAGAGCTTGCCGTCGAAGCGCATCATTTCCATCAGGGGCACTTCCGATTCGTCGAAACGCAGGTAGGCGATGCGGCGGCTGTCGGGCGAGAAGGCATAGGCTCTGGTGAAGCCGAACTCCTCCTCGTAGACCCAGTCCGTGGTGCCGTTGATGACCGAGTTCCACGCCCCGTCGTCAGTGATGCGGCGCGTGCGCTTGCCCGCGGTATCGTAGACATAGAGGTCGTTGCGGTCGGAATAGGCGATCAGCTTGCCGTCGGGCGAGAACGAGGCGTCGCGCGGGGCTTCGGCCTCGCGGAGTACGGGCATCAGGCTGTTGCCCGAGGCCAGGAAATAATCGGTCGTGTAGGAATGGCGGTAGATCGGCCTGGCGCCCGAGGCGATGAGTATCTGCCGTTCGTCGGGCGAGAAGGCGTAGTCCGTGACGACGAGGTTGGCCGTCGGCTTGGGGAGCATCTGCTCGCCCTGCCCCGCCGTGGCGTAGCCGTAACGGACGATGTTGTTGCCTTCGAGGATGGTATAGTGTTCGCCGTCGGCCATCGAGCGGATGCCACGGACGGTTTCGTTCATCGAGCGCAGGCGTGCGATCTCGGCATATTCGCCCCGCGCCTGTACCGTACCTGTGCCGACCGCTGCGGCTGCGAGGAGTGTGAAAAGTTGTGCCTTCACGTGGGAATCGGGTTTAAATGTCCTCTACTTCGAAATCGTAGCCGAGGCGTTTGCCCGTGACGAATTTCGAGTTGTCCATCTTGGTGTTGAACTGGTCGACCGTCACGCGTTTGTTGTCCTCGTAGGGCGGCATCAGCAGGTCGAAGTTCAGGGCGAACCAGATCGCCGGTTCGAGGATGCCGATCAGGGCTTCGCGGTCGATCTCGGCCTTGCCGAAGTTCATCGCCCGCATCGAGGTCTGCTGTTTGCCCTCGACGAAATAGCGGCGCTCGCGGTTGATGAAGATACGCCCGATGAGGTAACCTTCGTCAGCGTTGCGGTTGAACTTGAACGAGTCGGAGAGGAAATTGTAGATGTTGATCAGGCCGCAGTAGGAATTTTCGCGGTCGGACTGTACGTAGGGGTTCTGCCAGATCAGGTGGTTGGCGTCGAATTCGAAGACGTCGGTGTGCATCTGGAAAATGAGAATGTCGTTGGCCACCTGCAGCTGCGCCTCGAATTTTCCGCGGTCGCGGTATTCGAGCCTGACGCGGCGGTCGAGCTTGCCGTCGAGTTCGTCGTCCATCTCCGATGCCATTTCGAACAGCGTTTCCTTCAGTTCGTTGAAGGCTGCGAAGGTGTTGTCGAAGACCCGTTGCTTGAGGGTCGACTTGCGGATGATCGTATCCAGGATCTTGCTCCTGAGCGGTGTCGTTTCCATGCTATGCTGTTTTTATTTTATGCGTATCTGTTGCCCCTTTTCGAGCGTGCTGCCGGGCTTGAGGCGGTTGAGTTTTTCGATCGAACGGGTGCGGATGGCGTAGGACTGGCCTACGGCATAGGCCGTTTCGCCCTGGCGGCAGATGTGGGTGTGGGCATTGCCCTCCCAGCGCTTCTTCTTGCGCTCGATGTAGACCACCTCGCCGGTCAGCGGCTGTGCCTTCTTGTCTTTCAGGTCGTTGAATTTACGCAGGTTGCGAGCCGAAATGCGGAACTTCTGCCCGATATTCTCGAACGTGTCGCCCTCCTTGGCCAGCACGTAGTGTACGCCGTTGGTCTGGTAGACGTTGTAGCCGTTGTGGGCGTTGATCGTCACCCGGTAGTTGTCCGGGTCGATGGCCGGCGAAGCTCCTGCGGCCGGTTCGACGCTGCTCTGGTCGGCGAACCACCCTTCGGGGTCGGTTACCTTGCGTCCCATGCGCGAGGCGTAGAGCCGCTCGCCGTCGGGCCGGTCGAGCAGGTAAAGCTGGTTCTCCTCGATGATGCGCGTGAGCCGCTGCGCGTAGTCGGGTGCCGTGGCGTAGCCGGCGGCTTTGAGCCCCCGCGCCCAGCTCTTGTAATCGTCGGACGAGTAGGCGAACAGCGAGTCGTAGCGCGGCTGCGAATCGAGAAATTCGGCATGATCCCTGTACGACGCCTCGACCGAGGGGTAGCTGCGGAAGCACTCCCCCTTGGCGTCGTCGTCGTAATAGACCTTGTCGCCCGTCCAGTTGCGCTTGCACTTGATGCCGAAATGGTTGTTCGATTGCAGCGACAGCCAGCTGTTGCCGCAGTCGGACTCTAGGATGCCCTGCGCCATGGTGATGCTGGCGGGGATGCCGTACCGCTCCATGTGGGCCACGGCGATGGATTTGTAGCGGTCGATATATTCCTCGCGGGTCTGCCGCACCTGTGCCGGGAGGCTTTGTACGACTATCAAAAGGATTCCTGCGAGCGATATTGCTTTTTTGGAAAAATTCATTATCTTTGTTTAATCTTTACGGACAAAGGTATGATTTTCCCACGAGAATTACAATATAAAATGCACTGCTGAGCTATGTTTACCGAAACCGCAAACAAGATCTTCAACCGCGCCATCGGGGATTACCATCGGTGGGACGATGTGGATCATCCGATCGAAAATCCCTATGAGCCGGGTTCGCTCGAACACCTGTTATACCATAAAAACTGGATCGACACCGTGCAGTGGCACCTGGAGGATATCATCCGCGACCCGCAGATCGACCCCGTGGCCGCACTGGCCATCAAGCGCCGTATCGACAAGTCGAACCAGGATCGTACCGATATGGTGGAATATATCGATTCGTACTTGCTCGACAAATACAAGGACGTGGAACCCCGGCCCGATGCCAGGCTCAATACCGAGACCCCGGCGTGGGCGATCGACCGTCTGTCGATCCTGGCGCTGAAGATTTACCACATGGCATGCGAAGCCGAGCGTACGGACGTCGGTGACGCCCACCGTGCGGCGTGCCGGAAGAAGCTCGACGTGTTGCTGGCGCAGCAGGTCGACCTTTCGGGGGCGATCGAAGAGCTGATCGGGGACATCGAGGCCGGCCGCAAGTATATGAAGACCTATAAGCAGATGAAGATGTATAACGACCCGGCGTTGAACCCGGTGCTTTATGGGCAGAAAAAATAAGAGACTTCCGCGTCATCTGGTCGTTTTCCGGACTTCGGCGATGGGGGATGTGGCGATGCTGGCGCATGCGCTGCGGGCTTTGAAGGAGGCCTATCCCGACCTGAGGGTGACGGTAGCGACAAGACCCGTGTTTCGAGCCTTTTTTACAGGGCTCGATCTCGGTTTTATGGATGTAGATATCAAGGGTGTGCACCACTCCCTGCGGGGAATGTGGCGCCTGGCCGCCGATGCGCGGCGCCTGGGGGTGGATGCCGTGGCCGACGTGCACGGCGTGCTGCGCTCGGTGATGTTCCGCACCGCCCTGTGGCTGCGCGGAGTCCCCGTGGCGGCCATCGAGAAGGGGCGCGAGGAGAAAAAGGAGTTTATCCGCAAAGGTGGCCGTGACGTGAAGCCCGCCAAGCATACCGTCGTCCGCTATTGCGACGTGTTCCGGAAACTGGGGTTCGTGTTCGACGACCCCGTGCCGGCCCTGCGGCGCTGCCGTCCCAACCCGATGGGGGAGAAGACGGGTACCTGGATCGGCTTCTCGCCGTTTTCGGCGCAGCAGGGGAAAACCTATCCCACGGCGCTCGGGCGGGAGGCGGTGCGTCTGTTGGCCGAACGCTACGACCGGGTGTTCATACACAGCGGAGGCGGAGCCGAAGCGGAGTTCGCGCGGGAAATGGAGCGTGCGTACCCCAATGTGACGGCGCTGTTCGGACGGGTCGGGATAGACGGCGAATTAGACCTGATTGCCAACCTGGACTGCGTGGTGGCGATGGATTCGCTCGTCATGCACATGGCCTCGCTTGTGGCGACGCCCGTAGTGTCGGTATGGGGTGCTACCCATCCCGGGCTGGGGTTCTTCGGCTATGGTTGCGACCCGCGCGGCATCCTGCAGGCCGATATGGAATGCCGTCCCTGTTCGGTCTTCGGGAACAAGCCGTGCCGTTACGGGGATTACCGCTGCCTGTATGCCGTGACGCCCGCCATGATTGCGGAGCGGGTGGCCGAAATGGTCGGTGAATAGGTTCGCCGTGGATATGCAAACAGCCCTCCGGATCAGGGGGGGCTGTTTTTTTTGTGATGTTTGCGGGGGGGGGCTGTGCCGGGCACCTTTTCAGAACTGCCCCTTTATTTCCGCGGACGGGCGACGATGCCGTTTGGTACGGCGCGTTCGCCGGCATGGTCGAAGCGGCGGTTGTCGCTGGGGTGGCTGACCACCCCTTCCTGTGCCGTCCAGAGTGCCGAAGAGCCGCCGCCGTCGAGGTTGAGGGCGTCCGTGAGCCCCAGCAGGCGGGCGATGTAAGCCGTTTCGGCGATCGTAGCGCCGGCAGCCTGGCCTTTGGCGCGGCCGTCGATCACGGCCATCACCACCTCGCCGTTCGGGCGCTTGCCGATCAGCGAACGCGGGTGGCGGTGGGTATAGAAGCTGTCGCCGGAGTCGTATTCGATGATCTTGCCTCCGCTGACCAGCAGGGGCCCGGCTGCGAGCGCCGCGCGGTAGCGGCGGGCTATGTGGGGGTATTGGGTGGTGTCGCAGGCGAAAATGGCGACGTCGTGCCCCTGTTTGTCCCGGATGGCGATGATGCCGTTGGTGCGCATGAGTTCGCCGGGCGTCGTGCGGCCCAATACCCGGCAGTCGACCATCACGAAGGTGATGGGCGTAAAGGTTTTCATGTTGAAATAGCTGCCGTTGATGGCTGCTGTGGCGTCGGCGGCTTCGCCCATGCGGCCCGTGGTTTCACCCTTGCCGTCGAGCTGTACGATCTGCGTGGCGAAGTGCCGTGCGGGGTAGCTGACGACCGAGATGCTCTGCCGCGAACCGAACATCTCGACCTGGGCGTAGCGGCACGCGGCACCCCGGCCGAGGTCGGTGGTATGCCAGTCGGCGGTGACGAAGGCGATGGAGTCGCCGGGCGTTTGTGCCGCGGCCGGGAGGGTGAACAGGAGCAGCAGGGCTGCGAAGAGTATTCTGGCCATAGTTGCAGTGTGGTTGACGGATTCAAATTTAACGAATAAAACCTATTTGGACAAGCCGTTTCCCGGAACTGTTTGCGGGGCCGCCCTCCGGTAAATGAAACGCGCCCTCCGGGATTGCGGAAGGCGCGTGTGACCGCAGGGGGCTGCGGCTATTCGTTGGCTTTGGTGTAGACGGCGCCGTTGCTCTCGATCGTCAGCGTATAGATGCCGTCGGCATCCTTGGCGATGGTGGCCGTTTCGGTGAAGTCGATGGTCTGACCGTTGCCGATACTTTGGCCTTTGAGCAGGATTTTGCCGGCTTCGCCCTGCAATTCCCACGACGTGTAGCGCAGCGTGGCCATGTTGATCGACTGCGCCTCTCCTTCGACCATGATCCGGATGCCCATGACGCCATCGGGGTCGATCGGGTCGGGCATCGTCCAATTGCCGACAGCCTCGGCATAGGTGGGGTCGGTGGCCACTTTCGAGGCGGCCGCGCCCTCTTCGAGTTTGCCGCTGTAATTGACCGTGACGGGCGCTCCCAGCAGCAGGCCGTTGGCCTCGCTTTTGTCGGCATCCATGGTCGAGAAGGTGAATGTCCCCTCGGCATTTTCGACGGTTACGGTGTTCATCGACGCATCGGTGATGGTGCCGGTGAAGCTCTTGGGGGTGTTGTCGCTGCAGGCTGCCAGGCCGCACAAGGCGATGGCCGCGACCATGATTTTCATGCGTTTCATCGTTCGTATGGTGTTTTAAAGGTTTAACGCTTTCGGATATATTCGTCGATGGCCTTTGCCGCCGTGCGGCCGGCACCCATCGCCAGGATTACCGTGGCGGCTCCCGTCACGGCGTCGCCGCCCGCGAAAACCCCTTCGCGTGACGTGGCGCCGCGTTCGTCGGCGGTGATGCAGCCGCGCCGGTTGGTTTCGAGCCCTGCGGTTGTGGCGGCCAGCAGCGGATTGGGCGAGGTGCCCAGTGCCATGACGACTACGTCGCAGGCGATCCCGAACTCCGAGCCGGCCTTCACGACGGGCGAGCGGCGGCCGCTATCGTCGGGTTCGCCCAGCTCCATCTCCACGCACCGGATGCCGGTCACCCAGCCGCGCTCGTCGCCGAGCACCTCGGTGGGGTTGGTGAGCATCCTGAAGCAGATGCCCTCTTCCTTGGCGTGGTGTACCTCTTCGGCGCGTGCCGGGAGCTCCTTCTCGCTGCGGCGGTAAACGATCGTCGCCTCGGCACCCAGCCGCTTGGCCGTGCGTACGGCGTCCATCGCCACGTTGCCGCCGCCGACCACCACTACCCGTTTGCCGACGTAGATCGGGGTGTCGTAGGCCTGGTCGTAGGCGTGCATCAGGTTGGCGCGCGTGAGGAATTCATTGGCCGAGACCACGCCGTTGAGGTTCTCGCCCGGGATACCCATGAAGCGGGGCAGCCCGGCACCCGAGCCGATGAACACGGCGGCGTAGCCCTCTTCGTCCAGCAGCGAGTCGATGGTCACGGTGCGGCCGACGATGACGTCGGTCTCGATCTCTACGCCCAGTTTTTCGACCTCGGCGATTTCGCGTGCCACGATGCGCTCCTTCGGAAGCCGGAACTCGGGGATGCCGTAGACCAGTACGCCGCCCGCCTTGTGCAGCGCCTCGAAGATTTTCACTCCGTAGCCCAGTTTCGCAAGGTCGCTTGCGCAGGCCAACCCGGCCGGGCCGCTGCCGATGACGGCGACCTTGTGCCCGTTGCGGGGTGCGGCCTGTGCCGCGGCGGCGCCGTGTTCGAGCTTCCAGTCGCCGATGAAGCGTTCGAGTTTGCCGATGGCGACCGGTTCGCCTTTGATGCCCAGGATGCAGGAGCCTTCGCACTGGCTCTCCTGCGGGCAGACGCGGCCGCAGATCGAGGGCAGCGAACTGTCGCCGGCGATGATGTCGGCGGCCTGCTGCAACTCCCCGGTATGCAAGGCTCCGATGAAGTCGGGGATGCGGATGCTGACGGGGCAGGCTGCCACGCAGCGGGGATTCCTGCAGTGCAGGCAGCGCGACGCTTCCAGCCTTGCCTCGTCAAGGTCGTAACCATAGCAGACCTCCTCGAAGTTGGTCGCGCGGATTTGCGGGTCTTGTTCGCGCACGGGGACGCGCGGTATCTTGTTTGCCATTGTCGTGTATGCTTTGGGGACTCCCGGGGTGTGCGTCCCGGGCGGTGTCTATTTATCCAGTCCTATTTTACATTGGTGCCCGGCGGCGCGTTCGGCCTCGATGGCCGCGGCGCGCTGTTCCTGCGTGCGGTACATGCCCTGCCGGCGCATGGCTTCGTCGAAATCGACCTCGTGGCCGTCGAATTCGGGGCCTTCGACGCAGGTGAAACGCGTCCTGCCGCCGACCGTCACGCGGCAGGCACCGCACATGCCCGTGCCGTCGACCATCAGCGCGTTGAGCGACACGGTGGTTTTGAGCCCGTATTTTTTCGTGGTGAGCGCCACGAACTTCATCATGACCATGGGCCCGATGGCGACACATTCGTCGTAATGCCGGCCCTGTTTTTCGACCAGCTCCTCGACGACTTGCGTGACGAGCCCCTTGAACCCTTCCGAACCGTCGTCGGTGGCGATGTAGAGGTTTTCGGCCACGGCACGCATGGCGTCGGTGTAGATGAGCATGTCGCGGGTCTTGGCACCGATGATGACATCGGCCGCGACGCCGTGCTCGCGGAGCCATTTGACCTGGGGGTAGACCGGGGCGGTGCCCACGCCGCCCGCCACGAAGAGGTAGCGCCGCTTGCGGAGCTCGTCGGGCTGCATCTTCACGAATTCCGAGGGGTGTCCCAGCGGGCCTGCGAAATCGGCGAAGGCATCGCCCGCATCCAGCGAGCATATTTTGCGAGTCGAGGCGCCGATGGCCTGCGTCACGATGGTGACGCTGCCCTGCGCGGGGTCGAAGTCCGAGATCGTGAGCGGGATGCGTTCGCCGTGCTCGTCGACGCGGACGATGACGAACTGCCCGGGTTGCGCCGAATGTGCGACGCGCGGTGCGAGGACTTGCATCAGCCAGATGCCCTCGGCGAGGAGTCTTTTTTCAAGTATCGGGTACATTACTATATTTTTTCCGGCCGCTGCCCTCGGGCGGAAGCCGCATATTGTCGTTATTCTTCGATGATGGCCGTCACCCTCAGCCTCCGCATCGGGCGCAGCGGGTCGTTGGTGACGATCATCACGAAATCGGTCAGCACGCCGAAATCCTGTTCGCCCGGGTCGACGGACACCCTCGCCGTGAAGGAACTGCCCGCTGGGATGCGTTGTCCGGGGACGAGCGTCGTGGCGATCCTGCCGTTGGTTTCGACGGCGCGCACGACCAGTTCGGCACTGCCCGTATTCGAGAGCGTAAAGGTACGTTCCTGCCTGGGGGCACCATGCTTTACCGGGCCAAATTTAATAATATTTTCGATTATCTGCGCTTTCGGGGCGTTTTGTCCTCCGGTACCCGCCTCCGCCCGGTCGATGCCGATGCCGTGGGTGACGATCGCCGTGCCGTTGGTGCGGCCGTCGACGCGTACCTCGAGGGCGTCGCGCAGCGTGCCGTAGCGGGGATCGGTCTCGGGGATGAGGTAGGCAACGTTGATCGATCCCTGTTCGCCCGGTGCGATCTCGCGCGGGGCGGTCACCGTCAGCAGCCCGCTCGATTCCAGCGGGCGCAGTTCGAGCCGGATGGTTTTGCCCGAGGTGTTTGCATAGCCGATGGCGGACTGTACCTGTTGCCCGGGGCGGATGTAGGAGAAGGCGTTGAGGGTCGTGGAGAGCCGCAGCCCTCCGCCCGCATCGACCGGGTAGAGCTCCTCGGTGGATTTCATGCGCGGCGTGACATTGCCCCGGATGGTGAGCGTGGCGACCTTTTTCCGCTCGGAGGAGTAGACGCCCAGTTCCTTGGTGAAGGCGCCGGGGCGGTTGGCCGGGTCGAATGTCACCTTGACGGTGGTTTTCTCGCCGGGGCGGATCGGACGCTTGGTGAATTGGGGTACCGTGCAGCCGCAGGTGGTGACCACGTCGAGGATCACTACGGGCGTATTGCCGCGGTTCTCGCCCGTGAAGGTATGGCTCACACGGCCGTCGGTTTCGCGGATCGTGCCGAAATCCCAGGTGTCGGGGGTAAAGACCAGTTGTGCCTGCGCCGCCGTTGCGAAAGCGCAAAGAGCCAAGAGTGTGAGGAGGATATGTCGTCGTGCCGTCATGGTGCTGATTGGTGTCTATGATGCAAAGGTACATTTTTTGAGAAAAAATCGTGCAATAATTTTGCGGGAATGAAATTTTGCTATATATTTGCACTCCGAAACGGTTGAAAAACCGATTTCCGAATGCCTGAATAGCTCAGTTGGTTAGAGCACATGACTGTTAATCATGGGGTCCTAGGTTCAAGTCCTTGTTCAGGCGCAGATGCGCGAGGGTTGCGTAAGGTTCTTTCAGAAACGCCTGCAGGGTAGGTGATAAAAAGAATGAAAAATTTCGATGAAAAATTTGGAATTCATGTATTTTGAATTACCTTTGCAGTCCCAAGCCATTCACTACGGGAGCTTAGCTCAGCTGGTTCAGAGCGTCTGCCTTACAAGCAGAGGGTCGGG
>ERZ1504297.316-NODE-316-length-12591-cov-2.833041_pt1 | contig 12591 bp, 10 predicted proteins | sample MGYA00571864_ERZ1504297 | MGnify/ENA primary metagenome ERZ1504297 (study PRJEB39906, sample SAMEA3182066) | gut metagenome | biome: human; feature: gut; material: Stool; isolation source: human stools | place: Canada | collected 2013-03-05 ...
GTCATAACTATCATCTGCATTTTGAATGTCGGCACGGATGCAATGCAGCCGTTTGCTTCCAAATCGATTATGTGCTCGCACACGTCAAAATAGTTTTCAACCCCGTTTTCGCTCATTACGGTTGCAATCTGTTCACGGGAAAGAGGCATTTCGGCGCACTCAAGGGTAAAAAGTATCATCAACTTGAGCTTGTCCTCGCCGTTCGAAAAAAAAGCCATAAATCTTTTCCTCCGTTCAAATTCAAAAAATCCTTGTTTTAAAAGCCTTTCTGCTCCGTTTTTAAACATTATACTCATTATACCACAATTTCCCCGAAAAATAAATTTCAAAAAAGGGGTTGCAAAATTCAAAATTATGTGTATAATAGAATCTGCTGAAAGGCAAGGGGTTATAGCTCAGCTGGTCAGAGCGCTACGTTGACATCGTAGAGGTCGTTGGTTCGATCCCAACTAATCCCACCAATGTCTGTCCTGCGGTGTTCGTTACGTCCTGATTATAAACCCTCGTTCCAACTTTAGGGGCGATAGTCGAACCGCGAAAGGCACCCCCGCATTATGCTTTGCATTGCCTTGGGGTACCGAAAGCATTAGCGTCGCACCCGCGCCTGTCTTCTTAGACGGGTATTATAAGAGGGGCGGACGGCACAATGGGATGGATTCTATTGCCGAATGGTGTAACGGTAACACTAACGACTCTGACTCGTTCATCCTTGGTTCGAATCCAAGTTCGGCAGCCACAAAAACCTTTGTTCGGATTTTCCGGCAAAGGTTTTTGTTTTTGTTTTCTTTTTATTCCCCCGTTTCTCTGCGCACAATAATCTTGAAACAACCGCGGCAATCGGGTATAATAAGCATGATAAAGCAAAAAACCGCTGCGTACCGCAATGCGTGCGCTGCGGTTTCATCGGAGAATAAATGGCAAACAAACCAAACGGCAACCTGACCGGCATCAAGTCCGCAATGTTGGACAGACTGAAGAGCCTTTATGACTTTAAGCAGGGGCTTGATGAATTTGCATCATTTGAACTTTTAAGCGAGCTTTGCGCCTGCTCCGGCGAAATCAACCGCGAGATTTCCGTCTATATTTCCCGTGACGGCAGCATTGTTGATGTTTCTGTAGGCGACAGCGCAAAGGTCAGCATGCCTTCGATGCGCCTCGTGCGCAATGAAGACAGACTCTGCGGCGTTCGCTGCATCCACACGCACCCAAGCGGGGACGGCAGGCTTTCCGGAGTTGATCTCGGAACGCTGCGCTCAATGAAGCTTGACTGCATGGCGGCTGTCGGAGTTTCGGACGGCAAACCCACTCAGCTTTACGCGGCCTATCTCGGCGATTTCGACGAAGACACAGGCAGCCGCGCCGCGCTTGTGTACGGACCCATGCGGCCCTACAAGCTCCCGCAAAAAGCACTGATTGCGGAAATTTTCAATTCGGATGACCGTTTCCGCAGCACGACAAAAGAAGTTGAAGCCGTTGAGCAGGAACGCGCCGTCCTTGTGGGCATGGATAATGACGAAGGGTACGACACTCTTGAGGAGCTCAATGAGCTTGCAAAAACCGCCGGCGCACTTGTGGTCGGCAAAGTTCGTGTCCGTCGGCGCACAATCGACAATGCAACCTATGTCGGAAGCGGCAAAGCCAACGAGCTCAGCCTTATGGGCAGCGAGCTTGAAGCGGATCTGTTCATTTTTGATGATGAACTTTCCGCAATTCAGCTCCGCACGCTTGAGGAGATCCTCGGAGCGCGCGTTATTGACAGAACAACGCTTATACTCGATATTTTTGCTGCCCGTGCAACAAGCCGTGAGGGCAAATTACAGGTGGAGCTTGCGCAAATGCGCTACCGTCTTCCCCGCCTTATCGGGCAGGGGCAGGTTCTCTCGCGTTTGGGCGGCGGCATCGGAACGCGCGGCCCCGGCGAAAAGAAACTTGAAATCGACAGGCGGAGAATAAGGCGGCGTGTTTTCGAGCTTGAAACCGAACTGTCCGAAATTGAAAAACAGCGCGGACTGCGGCGCGAAAGCCGAAAGGCGAACCGTGTTCCGCTTGTTGCGCTTGTCGGGTACACAAATGCCGGCAAATCCACAATGCTCAACGCTCTCACCGACTCAAACGTGCTTGCGGAAGATAAACTCTTTGCAACCCTGGATCCCGTTGTGCGCAAAATCACACTTTCCGGCGGCACGGAAGCTTTGCTTTCCGACACGGTCGGGTTCATCAACAAACTTCCGCACGACCTTGTTGAGGCGTTTAAATCAACATTGGAAGAAGTTTCAAACTCCGATCTGATCCTTCAGGTTGTTGATATTTCCTGTCCTTATCACGAAAAGCAGATGCGCGTTGTTGACGGCGTTCTCGAATCCCTCCATGCAGCGGATATTCCGCGCATAATCGTTTTCAACAAAGCCGATGCAATCCCATCCTGCGATCTTCCGGCCGAAAGTGAAAACAGGCTTAACGTCAGTGCGCTGTGCGGCACGGGCATTGAAAAGCTTCTCAGTGCAGTTGAGCTGAAACTCAATTCCGCCCGCACAGAGGTGGATATTCTTGTTCCGTACAGCAAATACGAAGCTGTCTCAATGATTCGCGATCGCGGAATGCTGCTGAGTGAGGAGCATACCGAAACAGGCACGCACATTCGCGCCCTGCTTGACGCGGAAAGCATCGGTCAGCTGCGCAAAATTCTCGATTTTTAACGACTGCGGGCATTGAATCGGATATGAGTAAAACAAAGATAATAACAATCGAAGGCATCTGTCTCTTATACACATCTGACGAACTGCTCACGAAGGGGCTTCAGGACAGGGGGTTCACGGTTCAAAAACGTGCTTACCCTGTTTATGATGCTTTTTTCGGCGAACAGGTCGGAAGGTTCCTTTCCTGTTCGGAGGGCATAAGCGCAAGCACCGTTGACCAAAAGAGCATGGCGCTTTGGTTCGCAATGGACAGATTCATGGATTTTCGGAATTATCGCGACGGGGAAGCGGATTTTCTGCTTATCAACCGCTATGTTCTCAGCAACGCAGTCTATCAGAGCATACGCGAACGTGATATCAGCGAACCCGGTTCGGATAATTCCGCTTTTGCGGATTGGGTTTTCCGTCTTGAATACGATGTTCTGGGGCTTCCGCGCCCGACATTAAACCTGTTTTTCGACGTTGACACCGAATGCGCAGGCAAAAACGTTGATAAAAAGGGTTTCCGTGACTATATCGGCAGCGGCCGCGATGTTTACGAGAAGAGTGCGGGCATTCAAGCCCGTGCAAGAGCCAAATACCGCGAAATGTCCGAACGTTTTTCCGACACGGTCATCATTCCGTGCACCGAAAACGGTGCGATGCGTCCTCCGGAAACGATTTCAGACGCGGTTTTCGAGCTGCTGCGCAAACGCGGGCTCATCTGACACGCCCATGCTTTTTTGATTCCCCATCGGGCAAAACATTGTATAAACACAAAAAGGAGAAAACAACATGAGAAAGATAGGCATTTTGACCGGCGGCGGCGACTGTCCGGGACTTAACGCAGTTATTCGCGGCGTTGTTGAAAAATGCGCCGAAGCAGGAATGGAAGTTTTCGGTTTTCGCGACGGCTGGCGCGGTGCGCTGAACGCAAAGGGGCATTGGCTCACGCTTTCCGAAGTGGAAGGCATACAGACCCTCGGCGGAACCATTATCGGCAGCTCCCGAACAAATGTTCTTGCTCAGCCTGACGGCACTTCAACAATCATCAACGTGCTTGATGCACTCGGGCTTGAAGGTCTTGTCGCCATCGGCGGGGACGACACTCTCGGCGTTGCGAATGCGCTGCGCAAACTCGGCGTTAACGTTATCGGCGTTCCGAAAACCATAGACAATGATTTGAGCTGTACCGATTACACTTTCGGCTTTGAAACCGCCTCCAACATTGCAATGGAGGCCATTGATCGCCTGCAAACGACCGCTAAGGCTCATTCCCGCTGCATCGTTGTCGAATGCATGGGTCGGCACACGGGCTGGATCGCATTGCAGGCAGGACTTGCCGCAAATGCCCATCTTGTGCTTATTCCCGAATTCCCGAAATCCTATGATGAGATAATTTCCGTTGTTCGCCGCAGATATCTTCGCGGAGACAGATATACTATCATTGTTGTTGCGGAAGGTTTTGAACTGCTCGGCGGCGATGAAATAGACCTCGGAACCGACGCATTCGGCAACAAGCTGCTTATTCACAAAAACCTTGCAAAGAACCTTTCCGACATGATTGAAGATACGATGCGCAATGATCCGCTTCTCGGCTCCGACGCACAGTATTTTGAATGCCGCCCGGTCGTTTTGGGTCATGTTCAGCGCGGCGGTGCGCCGTGTGCATTTGACCGTGTTCTCGGAACAAGACTCGGCATAAAGGCCGGAGAGCTTGTTGTCAGGCGTGATTACGGAAAAATGGTTGCATTGAACGGCAATTCTATCGTCGGAGCGGATCTTGAAACTGCCGTCACCGTCCGAAAGGAAGTTGACAGGGAATTTTATGAGGCTGCATCGCTTTATTTTAAATAATTCCGAGTATATCGGACTGAAAAGCGGGTGTTCGCGAGCGAACACAGCTGCAACGGCACCCCGCAGAGTCAGCTATTATAAACAGCCCGCAGATACTGTTTGCGGGCACTGCGCCGACCGTCTCAAGCACAGGATAAGCGGCATGGAGTCAGCTTTTCGATATTTTTTCTTGACAAAGTCGGTTTTTGGGCGCATAATATGCACTTAAAAAGTTTGCGGCAGCTCAGGGCGAACAAACGTTTTTCTCCGCCCGAAGAAAAGGCTGCAAAAGGAAAGGAACCGCAAAATGGAAACGGCAAAAGAAAACTTTGAACCCCGCAATTTCATCGAGGAGCTCATTCTTGAGGATATGCAGCGCAGCCCCGTTGTTAAAACGCGCTTCCCGCCCGAGCCGAACGGTTATCTTCATATCGGCCACGCAAAGGCTCTTTGGATAAATTTTACAACAGCCGAACGCTTCGGCGGCAAATGCAATCTTCGTTATGACGATACCAATCCTGCCAAGGAGGATGTCGAATTTGTTGATGCAATCGAACAGGACATCCGTTGGCTGGGCTTCAATTGGGATAAGCTCTGCTACGGCAGCGATTATTTTGACAAATGTTACGAACTTGCGGTAAAACTCATCAAAGACGGCAAGGCATATGTCTGTGATCTTGACAAGGATGAAATCCGCGAATACCGCGGCACGCTGACCGAACCCGGCGTTAACAGTCCCTACCGCAGCCGCAGCGTTGAGGAGAACCTTGACCTGTTCCGCCGCATGAAAGAAGGCGAGTTTCCGGACGGAAGCCGCACCCTCCGTGCGAAAATCGATATGGCTTCTCCGAACATCAATATGCGCGACCCCGCACTTTACAGGATTCTGCACCGCACCCATCACCACCAGGGCGACAAATGGTGCATCTATCCCATGTATGACTTTGCGCACCCGATTCAGGATGCTATCGAGGGCATTACCCATTCCCTCTGTTCCCTTGAATACGAAGCGCACCGCCCGCTCTACAATTGGGTAATCGAGGCTTGCGGATTCGAGCATAAGCCCCGCCAGATTGAGTTTGCAAGGCTGAACATCACCAACACTATTATGAGCAAACGCTTCCTTCGTGCGCTTGTTGAGGGCGGCTATGTCTCCGGCTGGGATGACCCGCGTATGCCGACGCTTTGCGCAATGCGCCGCCGCGGATACACTCCGGAAGCAATAAAGGACTTTCTGACCCGTGCCGGTGTTGCAAAGGCTGATTCGGTGGTTGATTCCGCAATGCTTGAACACTGCGTCCGCGAGGATCTGAACGCACATTGCGACCGTGCAATGGCCGTTATTGACCCCGTTAAAGTTGTCATTGACAACATGCCCGAGGGCGAATTCATCGATGTTGAAATTGAAAACCTGCCCATTGCCGAGGAAGGCGATGCCAAGTTCGGCGAAAAGCACACCGTCCGTTTCAGTCGGGAAGTCTATATCGAGCGCGATGATTTCATGGTTGAACCTCCGAAAAAGTTTTTCCGTCTCAAACCCGACGGAGAGGTTCGTCTTAAAGGTGCATACATTGTAAAATGCGTCGGTTTTAAACAGGACGAAAGCGGAAAAGTTACTGAAATCCACTGCACATACGACCCCGAAAGCTTCAGCGGCGAATGCACCCGCAAAGTCAAGGGCACAATTCACTGGGTTCCCGTTCAGGATGCGATTCCCGCTGAATTCCGCCTTTACGAACAGCTCATGAAGGATGAAAACGTTTCGGCCGATGATTTTATCGATAAGCTGAATCCCGATTCCGTTCGCATTCAGAACGGATTTATCGAACCCTTCCTTGCCGATAAACCCGCCGGCTATCGCTGCCAGCTCATGCGAATCGGTTATTTCTGTGTTGACCCTGATTCAACTGCCGAAAAGCGTGTTTTCAATCGCACTGTCGGCCTGAAGGACAGCTATAAACCCGCACAGAGCTGAGGCCTGCGCACCTGATTGACACCCTTTTGATGTTAAGAGCTTTGCCGCCGTTCGGCTGCAAAGCTCTTTGTTTTTTCTTTTTATTTTTTCTTTTTATTTTTCTGTTTATCCTCAGGCTCGATTGCGAATCATATTATGCCGAACTCTGCCTTCAGGCGCAGAATTCTTTCAACACTTTCATTTAATCTGTCCAACGAAATCTCGCCTGTTTGCACGGCCGAAAGAATCCCATTGAATGCGGCTGCATAGTCATAAGGCATCAGGAGTATATCCGCGCCTGCATTAAACGCAAGCACCGCGCTCTCTTTCGATGAATAGTTCTCGGCAATCGCACCCATTGCAAGCGCATCGGTAATGATAACGCCGTTATAGCCCATTTCGCCGCGAAGATGCAGCGTCAGCGCATCATATGACAGTGAACAAGGCAGGTTGTCGGTGTTTCCGCGCGTCAACGTTATATGTGCCGCCATTATCATATCCGTTTCATTAATTGCATTATAAAACGGAATCAATTCGCATTTCGAAAGCTGCTGCCAATCCTTTTCGAGTGCAACATAGCCGTCATGCGTATCTCCCGCCGTGTCCCCATGCCCCGGAAAATGTTTTATGCAGGCAATAATGTTTTCTTTATGCAGACCGGATATTGCTGCATTCACCATTTTTGCAACAAGTTTTGGGTCGCTTCCGAACGCTCTGTTTCCGATAACAGTATTATTCGGATTTGAATTCACATCCGCAACGGGCGCAAAGTCAAGATTAAACCCAAGCTCTGCAAGGTACCCGCCTATTGCTGAATACATTGCACGCACCTGCTCCGGATCGCCGGTGCTTCCGACAGCCTGAGCACTGTCATATTTCGGCACTGTGAAGGCGGGCGAGTTTGCAATTCTTGCAACTGTGCCTCCCTCCTCATCTACTGCAATGAAAAGAGGAATTCGGCTTGCTTCCTGTAGATTTTGGATAAATGCAACTGTTTGCTCCGGGTTTTCGATATTTTTTCCGAAAAAAGCTATCCCCCCGGCAGGATGCGCTGCGAGAAAATCCGCCATGCCCGCCGAACAGTCCGTGTCGCTGTACTGTGCCGTGCGCCTGATTCGGTGTGAAGCTTTCATCCAACGATTCCGGACGAACAATGAAAAGCTGTCCGACTTTTTCTTCAAGTGTCATTTCAGTCATCATTTCAGCCACGATATCCTCCTCCGGATCGTTTGTTGCGGCTGCCGAAGGTTTTATCGTCATCTCCGCAGTCGGTTCGACGGAAGGCGTGAGCAGTGCCGGTGCTGCAGTTGACTCCTGTCCGGTTCCGCGTCCGCCTATGCATGCGCAGAATGCACACAAAAGCAGTGCTGCAATCACCGTTATGCAGCTGATAATTATTTTTTTATTGAAAATAACAGCATTCTGCGTCATTTTAGGCATAAACCTCCGCTGATGTTTGTGTTGTTCTCTGCTGTAAAATCGGCAGCATCCCTTTTGCGGAATGCTGCCGACCGTTTGAGTTCAAATTAAATTCAGCCCATGATATCGTGGTTTACCGTATCCTGAATGCGTTGTGCAATTTCATCCGCACGGGCAACAAGCTTCTTGCCCTCTTCGCTGAAGAATGCAGCCTTTGCTTCATCCTTTACGCCGCCGAGGTTGATAAGAACGTTCAGCCATGCACCGTGAACGCAGGTGTGAAGGTTCAGCCCGCCGACGCCGAGATCGCTTGCACAGTTGGTGTTGTAATGACCGAGCATTCTGTCCGCAAGTTCAAGCGCAGCAACGGAGAGGCGCAGCGTTTCAAAGGGAACTTCCGTTGCGACAAGAGTTGCATCGGCAATCGCTTTCCTGCGAACGGCCTTCTCCTCGTCGGTTGCTTTCGGCATTTTGAACGCAGCTGCAACAAGGTTGTATGCGTCCGTATCCCTGTCAACCTGAGCGGTCAGCTCGTCGTAAATTTTCTTTCCCTGCTCAATGATTTCGTGGCAGAGGGGCCAATCGGCTTCATAGCTCTTTTTGACCGCAGTCTGACCCGCGACCATCGTGACAAGGCCTGTGCCCTGTGCGCCGCAGAATGCAGCCGCACTGCCGCCGCCGGGAGCGGGAGCATCGGAAGCAACAATGTTGAGATAGTCAGTAACGACCATGTCGATAAGTTTCATGTGTTTAAAATTACCTTTCGTTGTTATGATTATGCCGATTCGGACTATTCTGCCGTGCTGTCGGCAATTCGTTCCGAATCGAACCTGAGATTACTTCACAGCGACACGGCCGCGCTTGATAACCTTTTTAACCTGATTTGAGCCCATTCTGTAGCAGAGCATGGGCAGCTCATCCGCATTCCAAAGCACGATATCCGCAAGTTTGCCCGGTTCAATCGAACCGACGCTGTCGCCCTTGCCGATTGCACATGCGGCATTCAGCGTGACTGCCGTCAAAACCTCCTCGGGGAAGAGGCGGTAACGCAGATAGCCGAGATTCATTGAAAGCTGCAAATTCAGCGACGGACATGAACCGGGGTTGAAATCCGTTGCAATTGCAACAGGCACGCCCGCTGAAATCATGTCACGCGCACGCGCAAAGGGTTTGTTGAGGTAAAGTGAGGTTTGCGGCAGCAGGCAGGCAGTCGTTTTCGCCTTTGCCATTGCTTCAATGCCGCTGTCCCGCGTTGCAATAAGGTGTTCTGCGGAAATTGCGCCGATCTCGCCCGCAAGCTCCGAACCGCCAAGCGGATCTATCTCATCCGCATGAACTTTTGACGGAAGCCCGAGTTTTTGTGCCGCAAGCAGAAGTTTCCGCGACTGCGGAACGTTGAATACGGAACTTTCGAGGAAGACATCGCAAAAATCCGCAAGCCCCTGTTCCGCAACGACCGGCAGCACACGTTCAATTATAAAATCAATGTACCCGTCGGCATTGCCCGCGTATTCGTCCGGAATTGCATGTGCACCGAGGAATGTGGCTGCAATATCCTGTGCACAGGCTCCGCCGAGACGGCGAATGACGCGGAGCTGCTTCAGCTCATTTTCCGAATCCAGTCCGTAACCGCTTTTAATTTCAACCGTTGTAACGCCGAAATCGAGCATTTCCGCAAGAAAGCCGCGTCCGCGTTCAAAAAGCTCATCCTCGGTTGCTTTGCGCGTGTTGGTCAGCGTGTTCAAAATGCCGCCGCCTGCGTTGAGGATATCAAGGTAGCTTGCGCCTGCAATTTTGAGCGGCACTTCATGCGCGCGCCAGCCCCCGAAAACAAGATGGGTGTGTGCGTCAACAAGTCCGGGTGTTGCAAGCGCACCGTGAGCATCGACGATATCGGCATATGCCGAATACTCGGGAAGCTCTCCGTTTGCAGTCACCGCAGCGATTTTTTCACCGTCAATGAGAACTGCCGCATTGTGCAGCACTTCGATTTTGCCCTGATCCGAACCGCAGCGGCTGCTTGTGCCGAGCGGGGTTGCAAGTGTTCCGATGTTTTTAATAAGAAGCATAGGCATTTGACCTTTTCACGGAATGCAGAGCGGCAAATGCTCTGCATTCCGCTCAGTCTTTAATTGTGTTCTGAATTACAGCAAATAGTTTTCAATAATCTGCTTGTCCGCATTGAAGTCCTCGATTTGCAGGTAATATTCTGCGGAATCGATGAGCGCACGCATCGGAGTCAGGCCGATGATCTCCGTGCCGATAACGTGAACGCCCCAGCGTGCGGCTTCAGCCTTTGTGACTTCAACAACCCTGTAAAGCGGAGTGCGGTTGAAGTCGGTCATGTTGATTGAAACCTGCGCAATGTTCCTGTCCTCAAGCATAACGCCGAGAGCCTTTACGCAATCGAAACCGCCGCTTGAACGACGGATAATCTTTGCAATTTTGCTTGCAATGGAAACATCGGAAGTTGAGAGGTTGATATTGAATGCAACCAAGGGCATACGGCAGCCGACGGCTGTTACGCCTGCGGTGGGGTGAATCGCTGCGCCGCCGAAATCGGGGGTCCACTGCGGATCCTTGACCTTTTCCGCCATGCCTTCAAACTGACCCTTGCGAATTGCCGCAAGGTTTACACGATGCGGTGCGGAAGCGGAATCTTCATAAAGGAAAATGGGTATGCCCGCTTCATTCCAAATGCGCTCTGCGAGCTGTTTGGAATACTCAACGGTTTCTTCCTTTGTAACGTCCTTCATGGGAATAAGGGGGATAACATCGACCGCACCCATGCGGGGATGTTCGCCCTGATGATGATTCAGGTCAATAAGCTCTGCCGCTTTCTTGGCAAGAGCGGTTGCGGCATTCATAACGCCTTCGGGGCTGCCCATGAAGGTGATAACGCTGCGGTTGTGGCTTGCATCGCTGCTGTAATCAAGCAGTGTTACGCCCGCAGTGTTGCGAACGGTGTCAACACATGCCTCGATGACCTCATGGTTCCTGCCCTCGCTGATATTCGGGACGCATTCAATGATCTTTGCCATTTTAAGAAAACTTCCTTTCGTGTTTTTGCCCCGCAGAAGTATGCGGAGCGGTTGTTTTTTGCGTTTGTTGTTTGTTGTTTCTTTATTTTTGCCGCGTCCGCAGGGCAAAAGCCGTGAGCTCCCGCCGTCTGCGGGCGCAGGCAATGTTGATTTGAAGAATGTATGCAGAACGTATCATACCGTTCCGGCAAATGCCGGTTTAACATTTGTCCTGCACGTTTCCGAAGCTTATTTCAGAGCATCGGCAACAGTTTTTTTCACAAGTTCGTCATCCGCAAAATAGGGGATGGTGATATGAGCCTTGCCCGCCCATTTTTCATTGTATTTAACGGAGGTTTCAACGGAGTGCTCGTTGCGCGCCCAATTGCGCCTTGCAACGCCGCCCATAACGTCCCACATCATTGCGGAGCGAATGATATTATCCACGCGCTCGCTGCCGTCCAGAACAAGGCCGAAACCGCCGTTGATGGATTTGCCGATTCCGACACCGCCGCCGTTGTGCAGTGCACAGAGGCTCATGCCCCTTGCGGCATTGCCCGCGAAGCACTGAACCGCCATATCCGCCATTACATTGCTGCCGTCCTTGATGTTTGCAGTCTCGCGGAAGGGGGAATCCGTACCGCTGACGTCGTGGTGGTCGCGTCCGATCATAACCGGACCGATTTCGCCGCTGCGAACCATTTCGTTGAATTTAAGCGCGATATTCGTTCTGCCTTCGGCATCCTGATAGAGTATGCGCGCCTGTGTGCCGACAACAAGCTTGTTTGCCTTTGCATCACGAATCCAAATATAGTTATCGCGATCCTGAGAGCAGCGGGTCGGATCGATGCAGCTCATTGCCGCTGCATCGGTCTTGTCGAGATCTTCGGGCTTGCCGGACAGGCAGACCCAGCGGAACGGACCGTAGCCGTAGTCAAACAGAACCGGACCCATAATATCCTCAACATAACTCGGGAAGATGAAGCCATCCTTTTCATCAACGCCGTTCTTGGAGATTTCCTGAACGCCGCTGTCGTAAACCGCTTTCATGAAGGAGTTGCCGTAGTCGAAGAAATACGTGCCGCGCTTTGTGAGGGCAACGATTGCATCGAAATGACGGCGCAGCGAAGCATTGACTCGGCGTTCGAACTCGTCACGATCGGAATGCAGCATATGCGTGCGCTCATCAAAGGTCAGACCGACGGGGCAATAACCGCCGTTATAGACGTTGTGGCAGGAAGTCTGGTCGGAAAGCAGATCGATATGGATGTTATGCGCAACGGCATATTCAAGCAAATCGACAATATTTCCGTGATATGCGATCGAAATCGATTTTTTCTCCGCAAGGTACTGTTTTGCTTCCGCAAACACCTCGTCAAGGTTATCGGAAATCGTGTTTACCCAGCCTTGGTCATAACGCGTTTTGATTCTTGAAAGGTCAACTTCCGCAAAAACACCGACTGCGTTTGCGATGTTCGCCGCCTTGGGCTGTGCACCGCTCATGCCGCCGAGACCGGAGGATACAAACAGCTTGCCCGCAAGATCGCCGTGTTCCGCAACGCCGAGATATTTTCTGCCTGCGCCGAGAATTGTGTTGAACGTTCCGTGAACGATGCCCTGCGGTCCGATATACATCCAACCTGTCTCTTATACACATCTGACGCTGCCGACGAGCGATCTAGTGTAG
>ERZ1504297.327-NODE-327-length-11779-cov-3.616087_pt1 | contig 11779 bp, 8 predicted proteins | sample MGYA00571864_ERZ1504297 | MGnify/ENA primary metagenome ERZ1504297 (study PRJEB39906, sample SAMEA3182066) | gut metagenome | biome: human; feature: gut; material: Stool; isolation source: human stools | place: Canada | collected 2013-03-05 ...
GTCCATAACCCGGCTAAGCGCATTCCCAATATCAGTTAAATCATATTTCTGTGCCATTACATATTCCTCATTTCGTCCGTAATTTTGCTTCTTTCTTCAAAGCAGCCTGTCCCATCTCTTTTTCGTAATCACCTTTGGCATAGGCGACATTGCTCAGCGCTCGAAGCATTTTATCCTTTGCCAGCTTTTTCATAACCTCTGCAAGATCAGCGTCCAGAGTACCACGCTTCACATAGCGGTTTATGGTGTTCAGCCGTTTCTCATAAATCTGTTTCACCGGATGATCGTCCGCAAGCTCCCGTTGTTCTCTGCCTTTCAGGTTGCCGATCTGCCGACAGGTGCGGTGCAGCTTGTCCCCCGGTGCATAGCCGCCACAGTATTTGGTGTGCCGTGCGTTGGTGGTCAGAAACCACTTGCCGCAGATTTTGCATTTCTTTGGTGCATGACCAACACACAGGCCCTCAAAGAGATCAGACCGGAACATCCCTACAAAGGATACATAGTGCATCCGCTTGACCAGCTTCGCAACTTTTTCGCCGGGACGGATGACGGATACATACTGAACGGAATTGTTCAGGGTAGACATCCAGGCATTGCCTTCCGTGATGGAAAACTCCGGCGGGAAATAGCTGCCGAACATTTTTGCAAAACCCTCTGCGGTGCGGTCTGCTTCGTTGCCGTCTGTTTTTTCTGCAAAATCAAGCATGGCCGTTTGGTATTCCCCAAGGGAGTATGCCAGATGCCCGAAAACTGCGGTATAGCGTTGGAGCATCATCGCATCGGTAAAGTTCTGGATTTCTTCAAATTGCAAAGAATTGGTTGCGGCTTTTATGGCAAACTCCACATATTTCAGCGCATTGTCCACAGTAAAGACTTTTTCAATCCGTTCTCTGTGCTTTGAGATATTCATATAGGAGAACGGCGGTGTTTGACTGAGAATATCGAGCATCGTCAGAGCAGCTTCCTTTGCAATAGGACAGAGTGCAGAAGCATCCTGTCCGGCGTTTAATATTCCAAGCAGCAGATTGATTTTCTCGCATTGCTCGTTTATTTTTGCAATGGTATTCACAGGAACATTCAGTGCATCACAGGCAAGCGTACCGACAGGAAATGTTTTGCTCTCATATATGACCGTATCCTGCCAGAAATCCAATGTCATCAATTCTTGATTCATGCTTGCCCTCCTGTCCTGTTTTTTCATTTTTCTAATTATATCATGTAAATGTGAAGAAATCTACGTCCTCAGATAAGTTGTCCTGTTTTTTGAAACAGGATTGTCCTGTCATTAGCCTGTTTTTTGAAAAATCCGTCATAACCATAATAGAAGGAGCGAAGCACCTGCCAATCACGGCGGGTGCTTCGTGCTTTCCAGAATATTATGAACGGAGGGTTTTCTATGACAATCTATGAAACCATCAAGGCGGCAATCAGCGTCAAGCAAGCCGCCGAACACTACGGGCTGAAAGTGAGCCACAACGGCATGGCTTGCTGCCCGTTCCACAACGACAGGCATCCGAGCTTGAAGCTGAATGAGGACTATTTTTTCTGCTTCGGCTGCGGAGCCAAAGGGGATGTGATCGACCTTGTGGCAAGGCTGTTCAATCTGAGCAGTTATGAAGCAGCGCAAAAGCTGGCTTTGGACTTCGGGCTTGACCCGAAACCGCCCACTGCCGCAGCTATGGTCAAGCCGAAGCGTCCCTATATCCGTCAGTTCCGGGAGGATGAAATGCTGTGCTTCCGGGTGCTGACGGATTATTTGCATCTGTTGGAAGATTGGAAAGTGCGCTATGCTCCCAAGACACCGGAAGATGCTCTGGATGACCGTTTTGTGGAAGCCTGCCAGATGCACTGCCATATCGAATATATGGCAGATGTGCTGACGGTGGGTGATCTGGAAGAACGGGTGGCATTGGTGGACAAGCTGATGCAGGACGGCAAAATTGCTTTTCTGCAAGAGTATACCGCACAAAAGAAAAAGAAGGTGGCGCACCATGGCGAAGAACCGGAAAACGCCTGATATGAACTTGCCCATGTGGTTTGACGGGCAGAACATCAACGAAGCTCTGTTTTGTGAAGAATTTCTGCAAGAGCGCAGGATCATCTTCGCAAACGGAGCTTTTTTCACGCCCGATGGTCGAGTGACGGACGATCTTCCTCTGCGTGGGGAGATTTACGACAAGCTGAAATTCTGTGCCGTAAACAATATCCCCCGGAAGATCACCAACATTCTGGAAGTGCTGAAACTGGAAGCGCAAGTGCCGGACTTTCCACCGGAGCAGGATCGGATTCATTTGTCCAACGGTACGCTGCTATTGAACGGCACATTTACCGAGGGCAGACCGGCTATCGTGCGGAGCCGTTTGCCGGTTGCTTACAATCCCGATGCTACTGCGCCGGTGATCTGGCTGAACTTTCTGGATGGGTTGCTTTACGCCGAGGACATTCCAACTTTGCAGGAGTTTATCGGCTATTGCCTGATTCCCTCCAACAAGGGGCAGCGCATGATGGTGATTAAAGGCAACGGCGGCGAGGGTAAATCTCAAATCGGTGCGGTACTGTCTACCATCTTCGGCACGAATATGAAAGACGGCAGCATCGGCAAGATTTCTGAAAACCGCTTCGCCCGTGCCGATTTGGAACACATTCTCCTGTGCGTGGATGATGATATGCGGATGGAAGCTCTGCGCCAGACCAACTATGTAAAATCCATCGTGACAGCACAAGGCAAGATGGATTTGGAACGTAAAGGCAAGCAGAGTTATCAGGGCTGGATGTTCGCCCGATTGCTGGCATTCAGCAACGGTGATCTGCAAGCCTTGTATGACCGCAGCGACGGATTTTATCGCAGACAGCTTGTGCTGACCACCAAGGAAAAGCAGGTGGACAGAGCTGACGATCCTGATCTTGCAGAGAAGATGAAAGCTGAAGCCGAGGGTATCTTCCTGTGGGCATTTGAAGGCTTGCAGCGGCTTGTTGCCAACAACTTTAAGTTTACGGAGAGTGACCGCATCCGTGAAAATCGGGAAGCGGTCAAGCGTGACAACAACAATATCTTTGATTTCATGGAATCAGAGGGATATATCCGGCGCAAAGCGGATGCTTCCATCAGCTCTAAGGATTTCTATGAAATCTACCGGATGTGGTGTGAGGAAAACTCCCTTGCACCGCTGAAAGCCCGCAGCTTCAGCGACGCCATGATTGCCAATGCCAGAAAATTCAATCTGGAGCATTGCAACAACATCACCAACTCTGCTGGACGGCGGGTTTGGGGATTCATGGGAGTGGAAGCCATTGCACGACCTCATATAAATGGGTTTTACGGAGATTCGCCGTGTACGTACGTACCGGAGGACATTCCGGAGGAATGGCGGCAGGTCGAGTAAATCCCATTGCTGGTACGTATGTACGCAGCAAAAGAGCGTGAAACGCTTGTTATAGAAACAGCACACATCCTCTCGTTCGGGCTGTTTCTATGTCCACAGGCTTTTGAAAAAGTGTCTGTGGACACCGGCTGCAAGAGGAAGTTGACACAGAACAGCTTCATGCAGACGGGCTGACCATGGGAAAAGGCGCAGACATTTTCGCCTTGGTCAGCAGAGGTCACCGCAGTGACCGCATTCCCCCTCGGGAGAGCCCTCGGAGAGCCCACGGCACTTTGCAGCCAGTATGGATGAAAGTGTCATAGTGGGTTATTACACTTTGAAAAAGTGCCGTTCTCCAGCCTTCCGCTGTTGCAAATCTCAAAGAAAGGAAAAATCCAATGGCAAGAAATGATGGAATAGACCGTACCGTAGCCAGAAATCAGGACTTGGAAACACCGGCTGATGTGGCGAAGGTACAGGAACACAATGAGCGTGAAAAGGACAGCTACAGCAATCAGGACATCGTGCCGGAACGCACTTCTCTGAACGTCCATTTCAAAGCACCCACGGACGATTATGTAAAAATGTTTGAGCAGATGGAACAAGACGGCGTGATCTCCACCAGAGGTCTGAAACCGGATGCCGTCAAATACGGTGAGTTGGTATTTGATGTGAATTCCGCTTATTTCTACAATCATGGCGGCTATGAATTTGCGAAACAGTTTTATGCCGATGCCTACAAAGCTGCTGCGGAGATCGTAGGTGGTGAGCAGTATATCCTCTCCGCTGTGATGCACGCCGATGAGCGCAACCGAGCAATGTCCGAAGCTTTGGGCGAAGATGTGTACCACTACCACCTTCATGTGGTTTATATCCCGGTGGTGGAAAAGCAGATCCTTTGGTCGAAGCGATGCAAGGATGAAGCCCTCCGGGGAACCGTTAAGGAGGTCATCACACAGGTCAGCCGCAGTAAGAAATGGGAGTCCAAGCCGGTGCTTGGCGAGGACGGAAATCCCATGCTCAACGCAAAAGGGAAAAAGATTTTGAAGTCATCCTACAGTGTGTTGCAGGATGACTTTTTCAATTTCATGCGAAACGCCGGTTATACCGATGTGGAGCGTGGAGAACGTGGAAGCACCGAGGAACATCTGACTGTGACCCAGTTCAAGGTGCAGGCAGAACAGCAGCGGCTGGAAGCTGTGACCGGGCAGGTGGCACAGGCAGAACAGAATTTGGAGGATGCCAAAGCTGCCACAGCAAAACAGAAAAAGAAACTGGAATCTTTGCAAAAGGAAACCAAGGCGGCAAAGACCATTGCGCTGACAGTGCAGGACATTGAAGTAATGGGCAAAAAAGCCACATTCGGAAACAATATCACGCTGACACCGGATGAATGCGACACACTCAAACGCTATGCGGTCAATGGCATTATCGCCAATGCTGACAACAAGCGTCTGAAAGAAAAACTGGCTTCCGCAGAAAAGACGGTTTCCATCTGGAAGCAGCGGTATGAAGCGGTAAACGAAAAATATATGGAACTCAAACAGAAAGCCCAACCCTTTCTGGATGCACTGGAAATCGCATCCGAAAAGGTTCGGGCTTTTATCAATTCTATCCTCATCAGAGGAAAGCAAACACAGGAACACGAACACCCTGCCCGGAAGCGTGGACAGGATATGGAACTTTGATGGAGGAATCGCCTATTGAAGAAATATTATGAGGAAGCGAAATATAATGCGGCATTTGACCGCTGTGTGGATGTTATGAGCCAGATGCTCCAGAAATATGGACATCAGGTTTTGGATAAATTGGAACAGGACGCACCGCAGGGAGTGGAGCATTCCGAGGAAAGTAATCAAGCGCAGCTTCTGACGGATAAGGCTGCATAAAATTTGCAATTTACACGTTGCGTATTCGCTATGGCTATGCTATAATGATTACGCAACGTGTATTTTTTGCTTTTGTGGAGAAAAGACGGATGGATTGTAAAAACAGAATTATAAAGTTGCGTGAAAGCACAGGACTGAATCGGAAAGATTTTTGCAAGCTCGTCCATATTCCTTACCGGACTATGACTGAATGGGAATTGGACAACCGCCATGCACCGGATTATGTGCTGTGGCTTTTGGAGTATTATATCCGCAACGAGGGACTTATGGTAAAAGGAAGGAATGAGGGAGGTGGAGATTCTGAAAAAGAAACAACTTAAATGCTATCTTTATACAAGAGTGTCCACCTCGATGCAGGTTGACGGATACAGCTTGGATGCCCAGCGTGACAAGCTGCGGAAGTATGCGGCATACGAGGATATGATCGTTGCCGGGGAGTATTCTGACGAGGGCTTTTCCGGAAAGAACATTCAAGGGCGGCAGGAGTTTCAACGGATGCTGAATGACATCCAGGACGGCAAAGATGATGTTTCTTATGTGTTGGTCTTTAAGCTGTCCCGATTTGGCAGAAATGCAGCGGACGTTCTGAATTCTTTGCAACTCATGCAGGATTTCGGTGTCAATCTGATCTGCGTGGAGGATGGCATTGACAGCTCCAAGGATGCAGGAAAGCTGATGATCTCTGTGCTGTCTGCGGTGGCAGAGATTGAGCGAGAAAATATCCGCACACAGACAATGGCAGGACGTGAGCAAAAGGCTCGTGAGGGCAAATGGAACGGCGGTTTCGCTCCATATGGATACAAACTGGAAAATGGAAACCTTGTCATTGCAGAGGATGAAGTGGAAGTAATTCGTGTCATTTATGACCGCTACATTCACACTAATGAGGGTGTTGCAGGAGTTGCAAAATATCTGAACCGCAATGGTTATACTAAGAAACTAAGACAGAATAATACCATTCCGGGATTTTCAAGAGATTTTGTGAAAAATGTATTGTACAATCCTGTTTATATGGGAAAGATTGCTTACGGCAGACGAAGAACAGAAAAGAAACAGGGTACAAGAAACGAGATGCACGTGGTTGAGCAGTCGGAGTTCCCGGTTTATGAAGGACAACACGAAGCTATCATTTCCGAAGAGGATTGGTATCTGGCACAGGAAAAGCGCAAGATCAATTCTTTTAAGCGGGAAAAGGTTAACAATCCAGACCACGCACACATCCTGTCCGGTATCTTGAAATGCCCATGCTGCGGAAAGAGTATGTACGGCAATATCGCCAAGGCGCACAGCAAGGACAAGAAAACACGGTATTATTACTACTGCAAAAATACGGTAACACCTACCGGGCATGAGTGCAGTTTCCGTCTGAATATCGAGCAGACGGAAATCAACAAATTTGTGGCGAAGGTTATCTCCGCTATGGTCAACAATCCACGGTTTGTAGAAGCGATTCAGGCGAAAATCGGAACAGCAGTTGATACAGAAGATATGGAACGGCAGATTGCTGTCCTACAAGGGCGGCTAAAGCAAGCCTTTGGAACGAAAAGCCGCTTGGAGCGTCAGATGGATACCTTGGACATCAATGATGCCCACTATGACAGAAAGATTTTGGACTTGCAGCGCCGCTATGATGAGCAGTATGACACCATAGAGGAAATCGAAGTTCAGATTGGCGAATTGCAAAGTCAGATCCGCAGCATCCAGCAGGAGAAGATTTCCGGAGACAATATCTATCGCTTGTTGCTGGCATTTGATGAAGTCTACCATTCCGCAACGGAAGCGGAGCAGAAGGAGTTTATGAAGGCCTTTATCGAGCGAATTGAGATGTTCCCGGAGAAAAGGAAAGACGGAAGCTGGATAAAGAAGATCGTATTCAATTTTCCTGTGCCTGTTGATGGTGAGGAAGTGAAAGAACTTCCCTTGGAAACTGAAACAACTGTCGAAACGGTCCCTCTTTTGAAAAATTGCGGTGCAGTTTTCGCTGGATCACATCTTTGCCAACGCCTGATCGAAGTCGTTCAGCAGATCGTCGGTGTCCTCCAGACCGGAAGAAAGCCGGATCTGGCCCATGGTGATACCGATGGCCGCCAGTTCGTCGGGGCTGAGATCCCGGTGAGACGCTCTGGGCGGATAGGTCAGCGTGGTGCCGACGCCGGCCAGAGTGGGTACGAAGCGTACCAGCTGCAAGTTGCTGATGAGCTTGTCGATCTCCTTCTGGCCGCCCTTGAAGTTCACGCAGAGCATACCGCCGTAGCCGTTGCCCTCGAACTGCTTATCGGCCAGCGCCTTGCTGGGGGAGGACTCCAGACCGGGGTAGTAGACCTTTTCCACCTTGGGATGGCTCTCGAAGAATTTGGCCAGTGCCAGACCGTTTTCAGCCATCTTCTTTACCCGCAGGGGCAGCGTCCGCAGGCTCCGGGCCAGCAGCCAGGATTCCGTAGCGCCCAGATTCGCGCCGTAGAGGCCCAGATAGAAGCTCAGAGACTTGATGATCTCCTCGGAGCCGACCACCGCGCCGCCTACCAGATCATCGTGACCGCCCAGATACTTGGTGGCGCTGTAAATCACCAGATCTGCGCCGTACTTGATGGGCTTGGCAATGATCGAAGTGGCAAAGGCGCCGTTGGCGTGAGCCACGTCCGCCAGATGCCGGATGTCCGGCACGCTCATCAGGGGGTTGGCAATGGTCTCGCCGTATACCAGCTTGGTGTTGGGACGGATATAGTCCGCCACATCCTGCGTGTTGAAGTCGATGAAGGTGGTCTCCACGCCCCAGCGCTTCAGCTCATACTTCAGGTAGTAGAACGCCTCGCCGTAGATGATGGGGGAGGCCACGATGTGATCGCCGGGTTTCACCGTTGCCAGAATGGAGGTTGTAATGGCCGCCATGCCGGAGGAGAATACCAGACCCTTTTCGGCCCCGTCACCGGCGGCCAGAATCTGAGAGGTGGCGTCAGCGTTGGGGTTGCCCAGCCGGAAGTAAGCATAGCCGGGAGCGCCCTCGTCGCAGATCTTGTCAATGGGATCAATGGAATCGAAGATATAGGCAGAGGACAGGTAGATGGGGAAAGTCTCCGGCACAGTCAGAGCCTTGTTCAGCTCATAGCACAGCTCGCCGTTGCCGGTATGGACATATTTGGTCGCGTCGCCTTTTTCAATGGACATAGAAGTTCCTCCTTACGCGCTTTGCGCGTTCCATTCCAATACGGTATAAAGCTCAGAAACAGTTTGCTCAGGTCTCCGTGCGGCCCTTGCCCTTCCAGGCAATGAGACCCACGATGAAGCCCACGATGGCGGGAACGATCCAACCGAAGCCCAGACCATAGAGGGGGATGTGATTCAAAACGGGGTCCAGGAAGCCGAAGCCATACTCGTGGGGCAGATCCAGAACGGCGTAGATCACCGTGAAGTACACAGCGCCCTTGAACGCGCCGTCATTGGGGATCTTCTTCTCGAAGATGCCCAGAATGGTCATCACCAGCGTGATGGGATAGAAGAAGGAGAACCAGGGGGAGGTCAGGCTCACGATGGTATCCAGACCGAAGCTGGCGACGATGGTGGTAACGATGGGGACGATCATGACCAGAACCTTGTAGGACAGCTTGCCGTGGGTGGCGGTCTCATAAAAATCTGCCACTGCGGTGATCTGGCTGATGGCGGTGGTGAGGCAGGCCAGCACCACGGACAGGCACAGACCGTAAATCGCGATCTGGCCGCCGCTGGAGCGGATGATCGCCAGCAGGAGGTTGGCGTTGCTGATGCTGTCGGGCGTGTGCTCCGTGCTGACGCATGCGCCCATATACAGCAGGCCGCCATAGACAATAGCCAGACAGACGGCGGCGATCAGGCAGGCCCGGACATGGGCCTTGCGGAAGGCTTCGCCCTCGTAGCCCTTGCGCTTGATGCTGTCAAAGAACACGCCGGCAGCCAGGAAGGACACCAGAACGTCGCCGGTGCTGTAACCACCCAGGAAGCTGTTGACAAAGGCGTTATCCACGGAGGCGGTACCGGGGGTACCGATGGGGCTGACAGCGCCCTTGACCACCAGAATGAACAGGATGATGGTCATAATGGGGGTCAGGATCTTGCCGACCTTATCCAGTGCGGTGCCGCGGTCCTTGGCGAACAGGAACGCGATCACGAAGTAGAGAATGACGAAAACCAGATAGGGCGCGCCGGGCCAGATGCCCTGAAGGCCCATCTCAATGCCGACGGCTGCGGTTCTGGGGATGGACACGCAGCAGCAGAGGATCATGATGGCGCCGATCATGACGGTGTAGAACTTTTTGTTCACATGGTCGGAGATTTTCTGGACAGAGCCGCACATACCCAGCACGATGATGGCCAGAATGGGCAGACCCACACCGGAGGCCAGCATACCGATCATGCCGCTGAGCCAGTTGCTGCCGCTTTGCAGGCCCAGCATCGGCGGGAAAATCAGGTTGCCCGCGCCGAAGTAGGAGGCGAAGAACGCCAGACCGACAAACAGGACGTCGGTAAATTTGATCTTTTTCTCTTGCATAAAGTAAGTTCCTCCCTATTTCTCTATTTTGCACACTGAAAAACTGAGAACCGCTTGCTGTCTATTATGATAGTCGCAAAAACAAGCTTTGTCCAATAAATCAATGTTATGGAGGTCCATCACTTTTGTCTATATCGCCCTATAATCGTGCATTTTTGAGAAAATTGCTGTTTAGTATTACATGGATATTCCTTTTTGCTAAAACACACCACTTTAGTATGATTATAGTTGCGCATTTTGAATTTCTTGTGCTATAATACGAGAGATCCATTGAAAAATGAGGAAAGGCGGCACTTGGTATGACACTGCTTCAATTGAAGTATATTTCCACGGTGGCAAAATGCGGCTCCTTCAGCAAAGCCGCTCAGGTCCTGTACGTCTCCCAGCCCGGCATCAGCAAAATGGTCTGCGCGCTGGAGGAGGAGCTGGGGATCACGATTTTTGTCCGCTCTGCCGCCGGGATCACCCTGACCGCCGAGGGCCGGGAGCTTCTGAACATGGGAGAGCGGCTTTTGACGGATGCCGAGCATATTTCCCAGCACTTTTCACAGGATCTGAGCAAGACCCACGAGACCCTCAGCGTCAGCAGTCAGCATTACTGCTTCGCCATCGATGCAATGATGGCCTATCAGAATACCTATCAAAAGGAATCCTATACCTATAAATTTCTGGTAGGGCAGGGCCCGGAGGTCATCCAGCAGGTCGTGGACAAAACCACGGAGCTGGGCGTATTGTTCATCAGCAGCCGCAGCCGAAAGCACATGAACCGTGTCTTTGGCGACAACAACCTGGAATTTCACCCGCTTTTTGACAGCAAGCCCTATGTGTTTATCCATAAGTCCCATCCTTTGGCCTCCAAGGAGGTCCTGACGATCGAGGAACTGCACCCGTATCCCTGCATCATGTACGAGCTGGACTCCGACGCACCCTCCGTTTTGCAGGAGGAGATGCTGGTGCCGGACTTTTATCCCCAGAAGGTCACCATTGTCAACGGACTCTATCAAAGCCTGATGGTCATGCAGCAGTGTCAGGGCTATGATCTGGGCACCGGCTTCATCTCCGAAAGCAACGGGGCGCAGGGGGTGATCAAGCGTCCCATCAAGGACTTTGACGATCCCATCACCATCGGCTGGGTCTGCCAGAAGGCCCATACGCTGTCGCAGCCTGCGGAACGCTTTATCCAGCTTCTGCAAAAATACGGACGGGACCTTCCCGAAGCCTGAACAAGAATATCCGAATGTTATTGCCAGCGATAACATTCGGATATTTCCGTTTTTATGGGTGGTTGTGCTATGCTCAATGCAACCAAGTAAGTTAGTAGGTATCCATTTGCGCAGTCACACAACCGACGGGAGGTATTTTGAATGAGCCAGTTAGTTTTGAAGCACCCTGATTTGAAGCATGAAGATCTGAAATTCAACACGGTAGAAGTCCACGCCGGCGAGCCGCGGGATATGTACGGTGCCCTGATCCCGCCCATTTACCAGACGTCCACATTCTATTTTGATTCCACGGACGATGCGGTGAAGGCCTGCGATGACTACGCCGAGAGCTTTGCATACAGCCGGATCACCAATCCCTCTGTGGATTATCTGGAACAGAAGCTGGCGGCGCTGGAGCACGGCAAGGGGGCCGTGGCCTATGCGTCCGGCATGGGCGCTGTCTCCGGCGCGATTTTCGCACTGCTGAAAAGCGGCGACCACGCTATTTTCACCAAGGCCAAATATTCCGGCACGGAGGACGTGACCAGCGACTGGCTGCCCCGCTTCGGGATCGCCCACGATACCTTTGACGCCGCCGATCTCAGCCAACTGGAAGGCCTGATCAAGCCCAACACCAAGCTGATCTATGCGGAGTCTCCCGCCAACCCCACCATGGTGCTGGTGGATATTGCCGCCGTGGTGGAGATCGCCCATAAGCACGGCATCAAGGTCTTTATCGACAACACCTTTGCCACGCCCTACAACACCACCCCGCTGGATCTGGGCGTGGATGCAGTCATCCAC
>ERZ1504297.345-NODE-345-length-10951-cov-6.379130_pt1 | contig 10951 bp, 10 predicted proteins | sample MGYA00571864_ERZ1504297 | MGnify/ENA primary metagenome ERZ1504297 (study PRJEB39906, sample SAMEA3182066) | gut metagenome | biome: human; feature: gut; material: Stool; isolation source: human stools | place: Canada | collected 2013-03-05 ...
GGAGATGTGTATAAGAGACAGCTCCTCCGGATTAGAATATAAAATATGTACTGCCTTGACAAATTCCTGAATATTTTCAGCTTCTGTAAATACTCCAAGACGATTCTTTTCGATAATATATTGCATATCAGTCCCTCTATCAAAACTAGCCAATACAGCAGTTCCTGCAGACATAATGCTCCATGTTTTACTAGGCATTGCAATGTCTCCAAATCCTTGTTTGCATGATACAACTGCGACATCACCCAAACTATACACACACGAAACCTTTTCATACGGTTGAAGTGGTAAAAATTTTAAATTGGAGAGTTGCATGTGTTTGGCCTTTGTGATGTATGGCTCAGCTTGTTTCTCTGCCCCAAAAACCAAAAATTGTATATCAGAATTATCGTGTAATAAGTTTGCAGCCTCAAGTAAAATATCAATATTCTGAGCACTACCCAAATTCCCTGCATATACAACATAAAACTTGTTTTGATCCAATCCAAATTCGGCAAAAAGGGGATTTTCATTCCGTGGTATCGGGATAATAGCAGTTTCATCAACCCAATTGTATATGACCTCGATTTTGGACTCTGGGACACCCTTGGCCATAATATTGCGTTTGAAATCCTCAGAGATGACGATGATCCGGTCGGCATTCCGATAGGTAAAATCTTCAATCATCCGACCGACTTTCCACAATGCCCCACCTTTTTTTGCCATGCCCGTTCCAACCAAGGAATCGGGGAAAATGTCCTGAAGACTGTAAACGAGTGGGATGCGCCGTATTTTCTTAATCAATGCAGCCATTGCTCCTTGGATAGGTGGTGTGCTGGAAATAAACATTACATCGCATTGCCGAGCCTCCTGGGCAAAACATCCCCAATAAAATTGTCGGATGCACGACAGACTGTAGCGTAACGCACGCACTATCGGACCTCCACCTTCACGCATCAGAGAGAACCGATATACGATCATTCGGCCGCCATACATCGAATCAGCCTTTCGGTGTTTGTATTTTTTTCGTTCTTCGATGGAAATACCTCGTGTCGGAACCGGTGTATAAACCACCATGTCGAACCCTGCATCAGCAAAAGCTTGATTTCGGTTGTCGCTTAAATAAGCACTTGCCGCCTGCTCCGGATAAAAATAAGCTGGCAGATAAAGTATTTTCACTCGCAGTATTTTTAAATAAAACAACGGTAGTCCACTCGATCCGATTCTGCCAACACGATATCACGCCCTAAACCTAATAAGCTAGCCTCGCGATAGATTTCATGGGCAAAATTCAAATCGATGTAAGAAAGACCTACTGAATTGAAATAGATAAACTCCTCGTCACTCTCCCGTCCCTTTTTCTGACCAGCGATAATTTCCGCTAAATCGGCATAAATATCTTTATCCTTGAGTAATCCCTCTTTATACATGCGGCAAATCGTCTGGGTGCGGTGCTTGGAAGCATTCCAATCATCACATACGATCTTATCGGCTTTGAGGGCCACACCATATTCATCCTCCCAACCTCCTACATGGATATAAAGCATTCCGGCCCGAACATCCCGAGCCTTCAGTACCGGTGCTTGTCCGCTAATGGCTGTTACGATGATATCGGTATCTGCCACGGCCTGCGAATTATCGCCTCGGCAGGCGATAAAATGAACATCCGGAATTATTTTATCAAATTCGGCTATGAATCGGTCTTCGGTTGCACTGTGCCGGGAAGCAACTTTGCAGGTTCTGATCGATGGGAAGAGATGTTTCAGCAGTGTAAAGTGCATCCGAGCCTCTTCTCCGGCTCCAATAAATCCAACTGTTTCCACCTTTTTGGGTGCCAAATATTTGGCTGCGACACATCCTACGGCCGCTGTCCGAAGTTGTGTGCAAAGTGTTCCATCGATTACAGCGATTGGGAATCCGGTTTCGATTTCTGACAACAACATAACCCCCGTCACATTCTGAATGCCTTTCGGAGCATTGGTTGGAAAAACGGAAACCCACTTTAATCCGGCTACTTTATTTCCCAATAAAGTAGCCGGCATACAGTTAATCCGATTTTGTGTCTGTGTGTCAAAAATCTGAGATATTTTATCAGGAAAAAGAACCTCTCCTTTTGAAGCTTTAAGAAAAGCGTCTTCAACAATTTCGAAGAGTCGATCTGCATGACTATCAAAAATTGCAGCTACATCTTCTTGAGTTATAATTTTTATTGATATAGTATTATTCATTGCCCTTCCATTAGAAAATTATTTTTCCGACGTCCAGCATTCGATTCACCATGTTATTCCCATGCTCGTCAAAAACAACCAGCATTTGGTGAATCCGATCTATGGTTTGTATACATTCCTCAGTTGTATTACAAACAAAATGAACCAATGCAAAAACTTGAGAGAATGATCCCGAGGATTCAATCCGATCATGAAGATATTTAGTCGTGGCTAGATAAACTATGTTTTCTAACTGAGCAATTTTATCTAAACCTGAAATACTAGAAATTGTTCCAGCATTGATATGAACCGGATATATGCAATAATATTTCTTTCGAGGCAGGGTACTCCGAATTAATGAGGTGTGTTCGGAGATACAACTTTCGCCAGTTAATGCATAATGAATATCCGCTGCGACTTGATTAATTTGATAAAAATAATCGACTGGGTATATTGAAACCGATCCACCGTATCTAAATCCTACTTCATTAAAATAGTAATTTTCTCCATCATGAAAAACTTCAATCCAAACACTGCCTTCTCGAATGCCGATAGATTGAAACATCTCTGCAATTTTTTCGTCAAAATGTAGACGGAATTCTTGAGTAAGTTTACTCTCGAATACAAACAAACCTCCAACATAGCTACCTTGCTTTTGGTATTTCACTGGATATTTGTCTTCCAAACCAGAAAAATACATCTTGCCGTTACTGAAAGTATAGAACACCACAACGCCATCGTTTTTTACAAATTTTTCCACAATGACGCTGCCTGTGGGCGATGCCTGACGTGCAATCGCATAACCTTTTCTCAACTCTTCAGAATTTCGGCAAACGGAAAAGCCACTGCTACCACAACCATCCGTTGGTTTGGTAATTACAGGAAATGCACTATCGGGAATATTGCGTTTGGGATTCTCCAATTCATAATCATATTTCGGAACAACCGGCAGGCCATACTCGATACATAATCGTTTAAAATGCTCTTTGTTTTGCAAATACTCCCACTGTTCTCTGGTACAGTAACATGGCAGACCAAGTTCCTGAAGATAACCACAAGCCGTCGAAATGACTGATTCACTCCCACCCATATAAACTCCGTCAATCCGTTTCTCCCGAATGAGTTGTTTCATAGCCTCTGTATTTGTGGAATCTACGTCATAGCACTCATCTGCAATTTCAAATATTCCAGCATTATGGTTATTCCCAGTAGCGATCAGTATAATTCCTTGCTCTTGGGCGAAATCCTGAATCGCTTTTTTCCATAGACTGCCGCCGAGCAGCAACAATCGTTTATTTGCCAGATTTTTCTTCATATATTTCTATTTTGATTTGTTTCATCGCTTGTTCACATGCCTCGATTGCCGCAGCAGCATCTCCCCTTTGAGCAATTACACATCCCATACGGTCGATACTACTATGAATATCTGTGACAAGATCTCCGATTTTTTTTGTACAGATGATATCGCATATACCCGCAATTTTTCGTGCAGCATTTATACCTTCAATAGAATAAATTTTCCCTGGACAAACTTGAAAATAACGAATGGCACTACCCTGTTCGAATTTGGGTTCAATATCGGGATACAATCCTAAGGAAATGTCAATAGTTGCCTTTACCATATCTATTCCCGTTGAAAGAGGTACAAGATGCGTCGTGATACAGTCCCCTCCCATTCGAGCTCCTAACTCGACCATCTTCGGCCCCTGAGCGGTAACAATCATTTCAACGTGAGCAGGTCCCATATTGATTCCGACACTTCGAATTGCTTTGACCGCTAAATCCTTGATAGTATCAATTGTTGTTTTGGATAATCGGGATGGTTGACTATGCCCCATTTCGACAAAATAGGGAGCTCCCGTAGTCAACTTGTCTGTAACAGCAAGAATATGAGGTATTCCGTCAACAGTCATCACCTCTACACTTACCTCCGGCCCCTGCATATACTCTTCAATGATTACGGTACCATGGCGGGATTGTTCCCGGCTGTATCGGTATGCTCTTGACAATTCTTCAACCGCATGAACCAATATGACTCCTCGACTACCGGCATTATCCGTAGGTTTGATAATGCATGGAAAACTTAACTCCGAAATAATGGATTTTAATACTGATTCATTTTCAACTATATGATACCAAGGTGAAGCTACGCCGTCAGCTTTGAAAGCTCGAATCATTTCACCTTTGTCAGTACAACGTAAAGCTGTTTGTACAGAAATGCCGGGTAGGCCAAATTTTTCGGCTACTGCCGCCAACGATCGCATTGGCATATCTGTTGCTAGAGTCATAATTCCATCAGGATGGAATGTTTCTGCAACTTGACAAATCGCCTCTATATCAATAGTACTAGCAGGGAAAAACTCGTCTGCAAAAAGAATCCCAATAGCTTGCGGATTATAATCGGCAACTGCAACATAATGCCCCATTTCTTTGGCTTTCAGAATTGCAGGGAGTTGCAAAGTGGATGCACCAAGAATTAATAGACGGCTCATTTTATTCAGCCTTTTTATCTTTTACAAAAACATTTTCTCGTTTTAACACCGAATATGCCGTGTGAAATAAGATTTTCAAATCGAAAAGGAGAGATACATGATCGGTATAATAACAATCCTGCAGAAATTTTTCCTCTTGACCAACAGAATTACGAAAATAGGCCTGGCTATATCCTGTAATACCGGGTCGTACGGTTAGGCGTTTGCGCCGAACGTCATCGTATTCGGCATAAGGTATGCCCGGTAATACAGGGCGGGGACCGACAAAACTCATATCACCAATCAAGACATTGAGAATCTGAGGAATTTCATCTATACTGGTTTTCCGTATAAAACGTCCTATACGAGTCACACGCGGATCATCACTGGAATTAAATGTAGACCCATCTGTATTACGTATATCGGGAGCATTCACTTTCATTGAACGGAATTTGAACATTTTGAATATTTTACCATTCAATCCAACACGTTGCGCATTATAAAAAGTCGGTCCTCGATCAGTCAGCCAAATCAATGGTACCATGATTAGAATAAGAAGCAGCACAAAGGGTAATGCAAACAAAGCAATTATCAGATCGAACAACCGCTTGAAGAAATGTTTGTACATAACTTTATCGGGAAATGATATCGACAAAATTTGAGATGACGAATTCCACATCTTCGTTGGTGAGACGGGTATGCAATGGAAGCGTTACTTCGTTGCGGTATTGATTGTAGGCATTCGGATAATTGGTAATATCGAACCCGAGAGCCTTGTAAGCAGTCATCATCGGAAGCGGTTTGTAATGAACGTTGCAGGCAATTCCGTGTTCTGCCATTTTGACAATAACTTCGTTGCGTTCTGCCACATCCATATCCAGCAGGCGCACGATATAAAGGTGGCCGCTCGACGAATGATCCGGATCGTAATGATTGAGGACTTGTACATTCGAATTCTTCAGCGCTTCGTCATAACGACCGATTATTTCCCGACGTCGGTGCAACATTTCCGGATAACGTTTTAACTGTGCTAATCCGATCCCTGCCATAATATCGGTCATGTTGCATTTGAAATTGGGGGCAATAATGTCATACTCCCAAGCTCCAAGTTGGGTTTTGGCCAAAGCATCCTTATTCTGACCATGTAATGAGAGTAACTGGAATTGCTTATACAACCACTCGTTATCAATACCAGAAATAGATCGCCATGTAAGCGCCCCGCCTTCAGCGGTCGTAAGGTTCTTCACAGCGTGAAATGAAAAGGAGGTAAAATCTGCAATCTCTCCGCACATCCGGCCATGCCACTGTGCTCCGAAGGCATGGGCGGCATCTGCCATTACGACTATGCGACCGAAAGCCTTTTGGATATCGTTGGCAGGATTAAAAAGGTGTTTGTAATTTTCTATGGCGGCAAAAATTTTATCGTAATCGCAAATGACACCACCTAAATCAACCGGAATAATAACCTTGGTTTTTTCGGTTATTGCTTGGGAGAGTTTGTCGTAATCCATTTCAAACGTCCCAGGAGCTGTATCGACTAAAACAACTTTGGCTCCGACGTGACAGATTACACTGGCTGAAGCTGTATAAGTGTAGGCTGACGTGATGACTTCGTCACCTGGTCCAACTCCAAGTACCCGGAGAATCAACTCCATACAAGCAGTTGCAGAATTCAGACAAACCGATTTCTCAGTCTGGCAACACATCGAGATCAGTCTTTCAAACTCTTTGGTTCGCGGGCCGGTAGTAATCCATCCTGAGCGAAGAGCATTCGCAACTTCTGTAATTTCCGCCTCGGTCATGTCTGGAGGCGAGAACGGTACGTTTCTCAATTTCATATTCATAATCGTATTCTATTCTTTTCTCCAGACCATTTTGTTTACGACAGTAGTGTAGGACTGAATGATCTTAACGACTTTCGTCGAGACGTTTTCATCGGTGTAATCCGGAACGGGGATTCCATAATTGCCCGCGTCGTTCATTCCGATCGCCGTTTCCACAGCCGGCAAAAGCGATTTTTCATCGATGCCTGCCAGGATGAAGTCGCCCTTGTCCAACGCCTCAGGACGCTCCGTCGAGGTGCGGATGCAGACGGCCGGGAAGGGATGGCCTACCGACAGGAAGAACGATGACTCCTCGGGCAGCGTCCCCGAGTCCGAAATCACCGCTGCGGCATTCATCTGAAGGCAGTTGTAGTCGTGGAAGCCCAACGGTTCATGACGAATTACCCGTTTGTCCAGTTCAAACCCTGACTGCTCCAGACGTTTCTTCGAGCGCGGGTGGCACGAGTAGAGAATCGGCATGTCGTATTTCTCAGCCAGCGCATTGATTGCGTTGAACAGACTCAGGAAATTCTTCTCTGTATCGATGTTCTCCTCGCGGTGGGCCGACAGCAGCAGGTACCTCCCCTTCTCCAGTCCAAGACGCCGGTGGATGTCCGAGGCCTCGATTTCCTTCAAATTCGCGTGCAGGACTTCAGCCATCGGGGAGCCCGTAACATAGGTGCGCTCTTTCGGAAGCCCGTTCTCAGCAAGATAGCGTCGTGCATGCTCCGAATAACACATATTCACGTCCGAGATGATATCCACAATCCGCCGGTTGGTCTCCTCCGGCAGGCATTCGTCCTTACAACGGTTACCCGCTTCCATATGGAAGATCGGAATATGGAGCCGTTTGGCGGCAATGGCCGATAGGCAGGAGTTCGTGTCGCCCAGGATCAGCAGTGCATCGGGCTTAATTGTGACCATCAGCTTGTAGGAACAGTTGATGATATTGCCAACCGTTGCACCCAGATCGTCGCCGACGGCATTCATATACACCTCCGGGTCTTCCAAGCTCAGGTCTTTGAAGAAAATCCCGTTCAGATTATAGTCATAGTTCTGCCCTGTATGCGCCAAAACCGTATTGAAATACCTGCGGCATTTCATGATGACCGCTGCCAGACGGATGATCTCCGGGCGTGTGCCTACGATGATCAGTAATTTGAGTTTGCCGTTATCCGCAAACTTTACGTCCGAATAGTCAAGTTTGATTGTATTCATTGTACTGTTGTTATTCTACCGGCTCGAAATAGGTGTCGGGCTTTGCAGGGTCGAAACACTCGTTACACCACATGAAAGTAACCAGATCCTCCGTATCGGAGAGGTTGACGATGTTGTGCGTATAACCCGGAATCATCTCCACGACCCGGATCTTTTCGCCACTTACCTCATAATTGACCACCGGGTAATCGTTGCCGTGTTCGTCTTTGCCCACCTTGCGCAGCTGGATCAATCCGTGTCCGTGCACCACCACGAACTTTTCGTTCTTCGTGTGATGCCAGTGCTGGCCCTTGGTGATACCCGGTTTGGAGACATTCACCGAGAACTGCCCCCTGTCAGCAGTGCGGATAATCTCCGTGAAGCTTCCCCGCGGATCCGTATTCATCTTCAGGTCGTAAGCGAACCGGTCGGCCGGAAGGTACGACAGATAGGTCGAATAGAGTTTCTTGGCAAAACCGTCTTTCGTCGTGTCGGGAATCTCCAGCGTTTCGGTCATTCGCCGGAACGAATGCAGCAGATCTACGATCCCACCCAATGTAATCCGGTGCGATGCGGGGACATAACAGAAATCCCCGTCACGGTGTTCATCGCCCGTAAGCGCTCCGATTAGTTCGTCCACCACGTCGTCGATATAGACCAGATGCAGTTCCACCGACGGATCGTTCACCGTGATCGGAAGGTCGTTGGCGATATTGTTGCAGAACGTCGCTACGGCCGAATTGTAATTCGGACGGCACCATTTGCCGAAAAGGTTCGGAAAGCGATAAACCAATACTTTGGCGCCGGTCTCCTTTGCATAGTCGAACAGCAGTTGTTCGCCGGCACGCTTGGACTCTCCGTAGGGGTTGTCCAGCGCCGCCTGGATCGACGATGAGATCATCACAGGGCACGTATTGCCGTGTTTTTTCAGTGTGTCGAGCAGCGTCGACGCGAAGCCGAAATTGCCCTTCATAAACTCCACAGGGTCCTGCGGACGGTTCACACCCGCAAGATTGAAAACGAAGTCCGCATTCTTGCAGTACAGGTCCAGTTCTTCCGGCGTACTGTCCAGATCGTATTCATAGAGCGTAAGATTTCCTTCTACGGCATAGTTCTTCGCCTTACCGTCGTGGATATTACGCAGTTGGGAAAGGAGGTTCTTTCCTATGAAGCCTTTGGCTCCCGTAACTAATATGTTCATTTTGTGTGGGGCGGCTGGTTGTCAGAAAGAAATGCCGCGAAGAAATGAGATGTAAGGATCGCAATCCGTTTTATGCCCGGACGCATGGCCTGTATTCTTATATAGAGAGGTTACTCCGAACGAATGTCACGCGGCTTGGCGCGGTCGATCATACCCAGATCCTCCTGAATAAAACGGAGGCGCAGTAATTGTTGCTTCATGCCCTCTATATCCAGACGATGCGTATTATGCGAGTGGTAATCCTCGATCTTCGAGATATCCTCGCTACCTTTGGTGAAGAACTTGTCATAATTCAGATCACGTGTATCGCACGGAATACGGTAGTAGTTGCCCATATCGATTGCCTTGGACATCTCTTCACGCGTGACGAGCGTTTCATAGAGTTTCTCGCCGTGCCGCGTACCGATAACCCTCACCTCCGTCTCACCGTATTTCGGGTTCACTTTTGCGTAGATCTGCTTCAGGGCTTCGGCAAGGGTACTCAATGTGGCAGCAGGGGCTTTCTGAACGAACAAATCCCCGTTATGGCCGTGTTGAAAGGCATAGACGACCAGATCCACGGCATCGTCCAGCGTCATCATGAAACGGGTCATGTTCGGATCGGTGATCGTGATCGGTTTACCCTCCATCATCTGCTCCACCCAAAGCGGGATAACGCTTCCCCGACTCGCCATCACGTTGCCGTAGCGCGTGCAGCAGATCGTCGTCGCGGCACCTTCCCCTAATTCACGGCCTTTGGAAATAGCCACTTTTTCCATCAGTGCCTTCGAGATACCCATCGCGTTGATCGGATAAGCGGCTTTGTCTGTAGAAAGGACTACGACGTTCTCCACACCGTGTTCAATGGCCGATTCCAGCACGTTACCCGTACCGATGACATTCGTACGTGTAGCCTCCATCGGGAAGAACTCGCACGACGGAACCTGCTTCAATGCTGCGGCTGCGAAAACATAATCGACGCCACGCATCGCAATATCCACCGATGACTTGTCGCGGACATTGCCGATGTAGAACTTCACTTTCGGGTTCTGTAACGCATGACGCATGTCATCCTGCTTCTTCTCATCCCGACTGAAAATGCGGATCTCCTTGATGTCGCTATTGAGGAAGCGACGTAGCACGGCGTTACCGAACGATCCCGTCCCTCCCGTGATTAATAGGACTTTTCCTGTAAAAATACTCATGTTCTTTTAATTAGTTCTAAAATTTTAGTGCATTGTATTGTTGCATTTTTGGTATCTAATATGAATTGTTGTGCCTTTTCCCCTAATTTTGTCCGTTCTTCTATAGATAGAGAAAGCACTTCATCTACTTTTTCGGCCAAAGCAGTTATCGATTGATCATTTAATGAATAACAATAATGGTAATATTCCTTGGGAATTCCTGGCAATTCATATAAAAGAGTAGGAGTTCCTGAGGCAAGATATTCCATTGTTTTAGATGGAAACGAATATTTTGTATATATACCTTCTGGAGTTCTTGGATTTACTAATAAAGATGCAGTCCGTTGTAGCTGTAATATTTCATCATGAGGTATAGATCCTAAATATTGTATTCGACGATCTTTCGTTGCCATATTTTTTACATATTCTTCTGAATCACCTCTGCCACATATAATCAGAGAATAATTTTCATTTTTTAATAAATTAAAAGCCAATAACAAATTTTTGATACCATATCTTTCTGCTAAGGTTCCAGAATATAGAATTCGACCGTCTATTTTAGGTTGAGGAATATTAACTAAGTTACAAGGAGAATAAATACCTTCAATGACTACGTAGTTTGCATGTTTCGGGAGATACTCAGACATATATTCACTCAAAATACCAAAACATGTTATTTTCCGCATACACGATTTTATTATTTTATTAGCAACCCATTTCATAATATGGTAAAAAATGGATCCATTTGTAGACATGTGCAATGGTAGATCTGTAATAATTACACATATTTTATTATGGTATTTTCGACAAGCTACCAATGTTGAAATAATTGCTGCAATATTCAATGAATATAAAATAATCACATCATTTCGTTGTAGCTTACTTCTTAATGATTTATAAAGAAAGAAAT
>ERZ1504297.378-NODE-378-length-10059-cov-3.042683_pt1 | contig 10059 bp, 10 predicted proteins | sample MGYA00571864_ERZ1504297 | MGnify/ENA primary metagenome ERZ1504297 (study PRJEB39906, sample SAMEA3182066) | gut metagenome | biome: human; feature: gut; material: Stool; isolation source: human stools | place: Canada | collected 2013-03-05 ...
ATAATACTCTATATCGTCGACAAATGGAAGGTTTGAGGGAAAAACAAATCCTCGTCCAAGAACAGGAACAATGTTTTTCCTGCTTTTTAGCGCATGTTCTATCTCTAACCTAACCCAATCTTTTGGATCTGAGCACCTATCCAACGCTTTTTCTGAAAGAACCAACAAAAAATCCTGACACTCTTCAATCACACTAAACAATTGCGTGTTAAACTTTCCACTGCGCAAAGATTCAACATCTAAAAAAACAGAGTAACCATCTTCTTTTAATCTGTATGCTAATAATTGCGCAAGGTTTTCTCCGGTAGCTCTGCGATAACTAACGAATACTTGATATTTCATAATATACCTCCATTATAATTTGTAATCATCACCTTGAAATTCAGGATATTCCGCTGCACTTTTCATATGCTGTCCTTCAAAGGCTTTACCGTCTTCGTCGTAGGCTTTACCTCGGTCGATAATATCCTGCTGCTGTTTTTCAGTCCAATCTCGTGTACCTTCGCCCTCTAATACACGCTGCTGTTCCTTTTCCCAAGCAAGTCTGATTGCTTTACTCGCATCAGCTATTCTTCTCGACATAGGATCACTCTCCTATCCCGAGCAAGTCATAAAGATCCTTCAGGAATGAATAAAAATCTTCATATGCTTCGTCTTCTTCAATCCGTCTGCCTTCAAGATTGTAAATTGAGATTTTTTCCCCATCTCTCTCGCAGAGAATAGGATCACCTGTGGACAACGCGCCGATTACAATATACTTGTCGTCAGGACAGTCAGCACTATTAACATCTATTATCGGCTTATGTTCAATACCATAAAACTGTACGCCAGCGGGCAAAAAACACTCGCCGCCATCAGAAAACGTTAACCACTCTCTATATTGCGTTGGGAGTTTTACGTTGTTTTCTTCCTCAAACCGGGTAATCTGTTCCTCGGTAACGCCATCGAAAAACGACATTTTCCCCTGTTCACTAATTGTATCAACTATATTTTTCAGTTTGTCCGAAATCATAGATAATAAACCTCCGTTACAGTACGAAACTGCACTCCACGCCGGGATTTCACACGGTAGCCGACAGAAATGATGACATCGAGATTATAGTAATCAACCTGATAGGTTTTTCCATCTGCCGCAGTTGTTGCAAAATTTGCAACAACTGCTTCTCGCTTCAATTCGCCCTCAGCGAAAATGTTCTTGATATGTCTGGAAATAGTAGATTTGTCACGCTGAAACAGCTCCGCCATCTGGTCAATGGACAGCCAAACCGTATCGCCATCGAAGGTCGTTTCAATCTTTGTCAAGCCATCCTCTGTGGTATAAATCATCATTTCAGAATTATTCTGCTCATTCTCCCAGCGTTCCATGGTCACTTCACCTCGTTTTCTGCCATTGCAGGAGCTTTTGCTCCTGCAATGGCGGTTTGGACACTTATTTCATGATAATTATATCATGCCGCTTTCACGGGTTCAATATCGTTTTCATGAATATCCTTATCGGTATCATCTTTTTTAGACACAGCTTCCTCTATGACGAGATCGGGCAGCGCATCAAGATTCATAACCACGGCATACTTTTCAATCAAATTTGCCAGCAAAGCGGCGAAACCGCTCCATTCATCTACCATAGGCAGTCTCCCTCTCTTTCTCCGTTCTGTGTGTATATGCCGCCAGCACTTCCTTCGGAATACGATCCAGCACGGCGACGGCATCCTCATAATCCCGATGCAGCTTGGCATCGGCCAGCTTTTTCAAGGTGCTTTCCTGCGTGGCCTTGTCCAGCGACTGCTCCAACTGCTCTGTTTTCTTTTTCAGCTTTTTATTCTCGGCAGTTGTAACCGTGAACGCCGTATTGTACTTTTTCAGTGTCGTGTGCATCTGCTCCACAGCCGGGATATACTTGTCCAAAAAAACGCCGATTTCTGCTGCTTTTCCCTTGGCATTGAACGCATTGACGCCTGAAAGCAATTCTTCCAGCTTGGCCTTCTGCTTGGTCAGGCGGGTCATCTCCTTGAACACCCGTGGTGGGATATGGTCGCGTCCGGTTTCGCTGGCGCTCTCGCCTCGCTCCAAATCCGGGTATTTTTTGACCATATGCTCCCAAAATCTGTCCTGCCATTGCGTTAGCTTCTTCTTGTTGCCTACGATTTCTTTGGCACAGAGCCGCCCATCCGCCGTCAGCGGGACAAAAGAAAGATGTGTATAAGAGACAGGATGCATATGGGGCGTTTTCTCGTCCATATGCACCACAGCGGATATAATCGTTTTCGGGTCTTGGTGTTCCTTGATAAAGTCCAGCGCCTCCTGAAAATAGGTTTTGATTTCAGCTTTTTTCTTGCCCTTGAAGAACTCCGGCGTTGCAGTCACAAGAGCCTCCACCAGCCGCACGCTGTCCGAACGGGTGCGGCAACCGGCATCTTTGATCTGCCGCTCTGCTTCCGCCCGATATTTACGTTCCGGTTCGAGCAGATGAAAATTCAGGTGGCTGCGGCTCTTGTCAATATCTGGATTACTGGCGTATTCCTCTTTTGTGCGCTCATTATGCGCCTCAATGTTGGAAATCTCCGGTCCTTTGTACTTTGCAAAGCGGAGAATCGCAAACTGCGGCTTATGAGTGTTTTGAATCTGGATGAGGCATCCGCAAACGAGTTGCTGCAGATGTATTGGGATGAGGTTCTTAGAGGCGAGGAATCTCTTTCTACCGCCGGAAACGATGAGTTCTATTTCAGCACAGAGCGCTTTACTGTTAGCTCTGGAACGGAAGATATTCCGATCTATGTGTGTGATGTCTGCGGGAAGACCACCACGATGAACTGTAAAGACATGTGTACCACGCTCAAATGCGGCGGCCATCTTCGTCGGATCACGCATGATAGTCTTTTAAAGGATAATCACTATGCAAAACTCTATCAATCTTCTCTCATGCAGCCGCTTCACATTAAAGAGCATACGGCACAGCTCGGACGCGAGGAACAACAAAAGTACCAGGAGATGTTCGTCAACAAAGAGATCAATGCTCTTAGCTGCTCAACGACCTTCGAGATGGGTGTTGACGTGGGTGATCTGGAGACTGTATACCTGCGGAATATGCCTCCTTCACTGGCAAACTATGTGCAAAGAGCAGGACGCGCAGGTCGCGGTAAAAATGCAGCGGCGTTCTCACTTACATATGCTAAGCTCAGTTCCCACGACTTTACCTATTTCAAGAATCCGGAGAACATGATTACCGGCAAAATCGGTGTGCCGTTGTTCACAGTTCGTAATGAGAAAATTATACTGCGGCATATCTTTGCCGTCGCGTTGAGCGACTTCTTTGCAAAACAGGTTGATGTATACAATTCAAACAACGCCGATGTACTGCTGAGCGGGGACGGTTGGGAACGTTTCTGCGCGTACTTGTCAAGTAAACCAGAACATTTAAAGGATGTTCTGAAGGCATCCATTCCCGAATCTATGCACAGAGTTATGGGAATCAATGATTTCTCATGGACAGAGAAACTTGTTGGCAAAGACGGCGTTTTGAAAGTCGCTGTGGATGAGTTTCGCGGGACTGTTCAATACTACATTGATGAATACCGGCGCCTTCTTGCCGAGGGATTGACGCAACAAGCCGCGGCGGTCGAGAAAAAGCTATGGTCTTATCGTCGAGGGAAAGAGGACAATCGAGGAAGGAACGAGCTTATCGAGTTCCTCGTAAGGAATAATGTCCTGCCAAAGTACGGGTTCCCGGTAGATACTGTCGAACTGTATCAAAACACGAATGCTGCCACAGATAAGAAGCTACAAATGGTCCGCGATCTGCAATTGGCAATCTCCGAGTATGCACCGGACTCGCAGGTGGTGGCAGATGGCAAGCTTTATACAAGCCGATACATCCGAAAGTTGCCTCAGACCACCGGACAAGATTGGGAAACTGCATATATTGCTCAGTGCAACAATCCTTCGTGCATGACTTGGAATCATAGACTGATGGAGCCCGATGAGGGAGGAGAACCTTGTGTTTCCTGTCATGTGATCATTTCGAAATCCAGATGGAAGCAGGCTATTGAGCCGAGAAAGGGCTTTGTAGCAGACGCAAAACCGAAGGACGTCCCTATGCGAAAACCAGATAAGGCGTTTCGCAGTGATGACTTCTATATTGGCGACGCTCAGCGGCAGGTCATGCAGAAATACGCCTTCGTCATGAAGGACGGCAATCGTTTCCAGATGGAAACGTCCATCAATGACTCCCTTATGGTCGTTTGCAACGATGATTTCTATGTCTGCCCACATTGCGGTTATGCTGAAAGCACCATGGAAAACATGGAAGTGGCTGGGTTTAATTCCCACCAGAAAACCCTGGAGAAGAAACACATTACTCCATGGGGAAAAAACTGCGAAGTCAAACTGGTCAAAAATAAGCTCTGTCATGTTTTCAAGACGGATGTTGTGCGATTGGTTTTCTCAACACCACAGGCCGGCAATCAAGAAGTTATGCTGTCTGTTATGTATGCGCTATTAGAAGCTCTGTCTTCCGTCATGGATATTGAGAGAAACGATATTAAGGGCTGCCTCCACAAGATCGTATATGACAACAAGCTGATTTATGCCATCGTTCTTTACGACGCTGTTGCGGGTGGTGCTGGCCATGTAAGAAGACTCGTTACTGAGGATGGCCGCTGTTTCCGACAAGTGGTTGAGAAGGCTATTGCTATCACAAAAGGATGCAATTGCTCTCCTTCGTGCTATAGCTGCCTTAGAAACTATTACAACCAGAAAATACATGACCTTCTTAACCGCAAGTATGCTTATGATTTTCTGGAGAACTACTATGGCGAGTTAGAACCAATAACTAATGAAGAATTTGAAAACGGCGAGTTGTATAACGTATAAATAGTGCCATAAATAAACACGATAAGGCGTTCCAACTTGACCGTCATCAGTGCTGCTTGCATTAAGAAATGTATCAATCGCTTGACTTTGCTGCCCATTTAGGCAGATCAGTTGCGCATTAGCATTAAATTGTGAAGGGGCTGCCATACAAATGACGTGTGGCAGCCCCATTGCTCTTTTGATATCCTTTTGCAGAAAACCACCTTGACAAATCTCGTCTCAGAAAGCGATTTTACAGAAATATGCGGATGATAACAGATTCCGCAACACCCAATTCTTCGTGGACCTGAGCCGTCTCGGAAGGGATTATCTGAAGGTGGGATACTACACAGAGATAGCATTCCCGGAGGAGGATGTGCGGTTCATTGCCATAAACAACGGCGTGGACAGCGCAAGCCAGACCGAGAGCGATTTCACCCCGTTCCTCAACATCATGAACGAGTTCTACGCCAAGGATACGAGCAAGAAAATCCGTGCCGTATTCAAGGCAAAGGGCCAGGCTGGAAAGCCGCTCTGCACGAATCCGCCTTACGGCTATCTGAAAGACCCTGAGGACAATATGCACTGGATCGTGGACGAGGAGGCCGCAAAGGTGGTGCAGACGATTTTCGATTTATGCATGAAGGGCTATGGCCCCTCACAGATCGCACAGGAGTTGCACGAGCGGCAGATACCCGTTCCTACGGCGCACTTGCAATCCATCGGTGTGAAAACGCCCGGAAAGGTGCCGGATGACATCTATGCGTGGTCTCCTCGGTCCGCAGCGGATATCCTCGATAAGCAGGAGAATCTGGGCCACACGGTGAACTTCAAGACCCATAAAAAGTCCTTCAAAATCAAGAAGAAGTTCAACAACGATCCTTCTGAATGGGCTGTGTTCGAGAACACCCACGAGGCCATTATCGAGCAAGGCGTCTTCGATGCCGTAAAACGCATACGGGACGGACGCAGACGGGTGGACCGCCTCGGTGCCATGCCGATGCTCTCCGGAATGCTGTTCTGTGCCGATTGCGGAGCGAAACTGTATCAGGTCAGGGGCAAAGACCGGCCACACGAAAAAGAGTACTTCGTATGCGCCAGCTACCGAAAGGTCAAAGGCGGATGCAGTTCCCATCAGATCCGGAATGTGGTGATTGAGCAGCTTCTCCTCGATGACCTACAGCGAGTCACGAATTATGCCCGGAACCACGAGGCGGAGTTCATACAGCTGGTTACCAAGAGTTCTGAAAAGGCTCTCGAAAAGGAGATCAGGGACAGCCGCCGTGAGTATGACGAGGCCAAGGCTCGGATTACCAAACTAGATACCCTGATTCAGCGAATTTACGAAGACAACGTGTAAGGCAAGATCAGCGATGAGCGGTTTGCGAAAATGTCGGCTACATACGAGGCGGAGCAAGCTCAACTGACCGAACGGGCCGCCGAGCTGGAAAAGCTTCTGTCCGATGCACGGCAGAAAGCCATCAACGCAGATTATTTCCTTTCGCTGGTACGCAAGTACACGGACATTCAGGAACTGGACGCACAGATCATCCGGGAATTCGTGGAGAAAATTCTGGTCTTCAAAACCGAAAAGGTCGATGGCCGGAGGGTACAGAGAATCCGTATTATCTACAATTGCATCGGGGCAATAGACATCCCCGAACAGGACGAAAAAACGGCATAGCCGCATTTCACGACTATGCCGATTCTTTCAGGGAAAATCAAATCCCTAATGTAGGACCCCTTCTGCACTCCCCTTGTTTTAGTCGCCTATTCCCAATATCGCAGTTCCGTGTTTTACGCACCTTCGTTAGCATTCTTATACTGACAGTTTAACTTTTAGACAGCTTGTTAGCGAAAGATCATTTGGTACCGACCGCCACCTGCAATTTCTTTCAAAAGGCATCTACAAAATCATACCAAAGTGCTTCAATGCTTCCATAATCGCATTTTCCTTATCCGGCGGGCATTGGGGCTGTTTGGCGTTTTCAGACTTCGGCTTGTTATAGTTCTCGCGCTCGATAATGCCGTACTTCTGCTTCACCTGTGCGATATAGAGATGGCTGACCTTCAAGCCATTATGTTCCAAAACATACGCTTTGATTTCCTCATAGGTTGCCTTTTTCTCCGCAGCGGTCAAATCCAACTCGTCCATCTTCACTTCGATCTCGATATGTTCCTTGCTTTGAAGTTTGGACAATAAACATACCGTCTCCACATGATGTGTCATCGGAAACATATCCACGGGCTGAACCGACATCGGGGAATAGCCTGCGGCGGCGAGTATTTTGCAATCGCGGGCAAGCGTTGCGGGGTTGCAGGAGACATATGCGATGCGTTCGGCTCCGCTGTTTACAATTGCATCAAGAGCGGGCTTTTCCGCTCCGCGGCGCGGCGGATCGAGCAAAATTGCCGAGAAACGTTTGCCTTCCGCAACGAGGCGGGGCAGGGCTGTTTCGGCATTTTCGCAGATGAATTCCGCATTTTTGATGTTGTTGAGTTTTGCATTCCTACGGGCATCCTTAACGGCGGGCGGAACCGCTTCAATGCCCAGAACGGAGCGGGCGCGTTGAGCCAAAAGCAAGGAAATCGTGCCTATCCCGCAAAAAACATCCGCAACATCATCGTTTGCAGTCAGGTTCAATGCATTTGCGGCGGCAAGGTACAGCTTTTGCGTCTGTTCGGGGTTCACCTGCAAAAAGCTGTGCGCACCGACGTTGAATTTCAATCCGCAAACCGTTTCGGCAAGTTCTGCGCTGCCGAACAGCAGTTCGGTTTTGCTGCCGATACCCGGATCACGCGGGTTGCGGTTGATTCCGTGGATACAGGATGCAAGCGACGGCAGACCGCGTCTCAGCATTGAAACAAGCTCATCCGAATGCGGAAGCGCGCCTGTTGTTACTATCGCAGCCATCGTTCCGCTCTCGGTTCTGCGCACCATAAGCTGCCTCAAAGTCCCGCTTTTTTGTTTTTCATCGAAGGCGCGGATGTCGAACAAATTAGCCCATTCGGCAACGATTCTTTTCGCCGTCATTGCCTCTTCGTTCTGAATCATGCATGTTTCAACGGGCACGAGTTTATGGCTTTTTTGTTCGTAATAGCCCGAAAGAACCTGCCGAAGGTTTTTCTTATTTGTCTTTTCGGCATTTGCAAACTGAAAAACGGCCTTGTTTCTGTAATGTTCGGGCTTGTCCGCGCCGATGCACGGAAGAATTTCAATCCCGCGAAAGCCTCCTATACGCTCCATTGCGCTGCGCACGGTTTCGCGCTTCATGCGGAGCTGCTCCGCATAGCTCATGTGAAGAATATCACAGCCCCCGCATTCGGCATAATGCGGGCAGGGCGGAATTACCCTTTCTGCCGACGGCCGAAGGATTTTTTGAAGTTTCGCTTCCGCAAACGAGGGTGCGGCTTTTTTTATTTCCGCTTCAACGGTTTCTCCGCAAATTGCGCCCGGCACGAATACAGCCATGCCGTTATGCCTTGCAATCCCCTGCCCCTCCGAACCGTACGCCGTGATTTCAAGCGTCACCGCCGAACCTGCCGACAGCTCCGAACGGTTATCCTCGGCGGTTATGCCGGCATTCATTCGTTTTCTGTTTAAATCCATGAAGTTTTCTGTTTGCTTCCTTTTCCGTTCACTGAGCCGCACTCAGAATTTTGCCATAACCGAATTCAGGTCATAAAGTTTATCATCAAAGCAATCCCGCGTTGAAACAGCTTCCGCAAGCGGAACGCTGATAATGCGGTTTTCCCTTATGCGGTCCGTTCCGCGCATATGCGCCTCGTCCGCAAGCAGTTCAACCGCACGCTGCCCCATTTTAGCGGCAAGCACTCTGTCGAACGCGGACGGGTTGCCGCCGCGCTGGATATAGCCAAGCACCGTCGCCTTTATCTCAACATCGGTGTATTTTCGAACGTATTCGCAGAAATCCTCCGCTTTGCCCGCGCCTTCGGCGATCATAACAATGCTTGTGAGCTGTCCGCGGAGTTTGTTTGCGGCAAGCCGGTTCGCCGCATCCGCCCATGAAAGAGGACGTTCCGGAACGAGAATTATGTCTGCCGCGCCTGCAACACCCGCCCAAAGTGCAATATCTCCGCATCTTCTTCCCATGACCTCGATAACGCCGACCCTGTCATGCGCACGCATCGTGTCGCGAATTTTATAAATCTCGTTCATAACATTGTTCACGGCTGTATCGAACCCAATGGTAAAATCCGTATACCCCATATCGTTATCGATCGTTCCCGGAATGCCGATGACGGGAATGCCGCGCTTGCTGAGAGCATCCGCACCTTTAAAGCTGCCGTCGCCGCCGATGACGATAAGCCCTTCAATTTCGTATGCACGCAGAACGGAAATTGCCTTTTCGATTCCGCCCTCCGTTTTAAACTCCTCGCTCCGCGCCGTGCGAAGTATCGTTCCTCCCTTGTGCATTTTGCTTTCAACGTCGGCATGGGCAAGGTATCCGACTCTGCCTTCAATAAGGCCTTTGTAGCCGTGGTAAATGCCCATTACCTGCAAATCGATATCCACTCCGGTTTTGAAAACGGCGCGTATCGCCGCATTCATGCCCGGAGTGTCGCCTCCGCTTGTTAAAACTCCGATTCGTTTCATCTTTTGCCCCTTAATTGCTTATTTCGCCTTAATCTCAATATTATTTTTTGCGGACAATTTTTACATTCTCTTCCCCAAGCATACGCTTCAGTTCAAACAGCAGCTCCTCCGCACAGTTCACGCAGCAGTGGCGCGGCGCAAGCAAAACCTTTCCCGTTGCCGCATCGCGAAACAAAACCTCCGTGTTTCCGGGAAATCTGTGCAGCAGTTCAACAGCCGCATTCCGAAGATGCAGCGCGTCGGAAAGAAAATTCAGCGCAAGTCGCTTTTCCCCCGCGTTTTTTGAACCCTTTTGCAGCGGAACAATTTCGTCAATCAATATTGAATTGTCCCTGTCCTCCCGCATGGAGAACCTGCCGCGGACCGCAACGCATTTATCGTTTGCGATAAGGGAAGCATACTTTTGGTAAATGCTCGGGAACGCCGCAATCTCAATGCTTCCGCTCATATCCTCCAGCACCGCATACGCCATCAACCCCGCGCCGGATTTGACCGCACGGGTTCTCAGGGAACCGATGATTCCTCCCGCCGTCACGGTTTGGTTATCATGTATTGCTCCCGAACCGTCCGCCTCCGCAAGCTCGATGCAGGGC
>ERZ1504297.412-NODE-412-length-9325-cov-3.238727_pt1 | contig 9325 bp, 5 predicted proteins | sample MGYA00571864_ERZ1504297 | MGnify/ENA primary metagenome ERZ1504297 (study PRJEB39906, sample SAMEA3182066) | gut metagenome | biome: human; feature: gut; material: Stool; isolation source: human stools | place: Canada | collected 2013-03-05 ...
ATTAGTAACACATCTGCGGAGTAAATCTTTGCAAATGTAATAATATTTTCAGTTACTCTCGCTTTTTGTCGGAAAAAAATTCACAACTAACACACTTTTAGTTGTTTTGTCCAGGCAAAAACGATTATCGGAACGTTCTCCTACAATCCAGATAACAGCGCCTCCGCTGCATAAAAGCCACGTCCGTTCCTTATCTAAACGGCTGAATTTATGATCCGAGAAATAATCGCTTAATTTCTTCCGCCCTTTCATGCCAAAAGGAATAAACCAATCTCCTTCTTTCCATGTACGCAGGGTAAGCGGAAAAGTCAGTTTGTCGTAATCGAAATAAGCGATATTTTTATCTTTCCGGATATGGAAATCTTCCTTAATAACAATCTTCTCGAAAGAAAGTTCGACAGGACCGGACCAAACTTTCTCGCCACCGGTCAGTGTATATTCACGGACCTCTTCTTTTACAAGGGGAGATAACAATAAATAGTCCCGATCTTTTATCAACCGGTGCGTAGAAGAGAAAAAGGTTTTGCCCGATTCTTTCGTCAGGGACAAATAAACATCCTCCGCCACCGGACGAGTAAAGCCATAGGTTTTGAGTAACTCGTATAAAATAGCATCGGGCGACGGGTAACGCATCAAGGCGGCAATCGAAAGGCGGTCCCCTTGCTCGACCACGGCATTCCTCGCCTCTTCCACCACATGCAGATAAACGGCTTCGGCTGCCGACAGATGTTCGGACGTACGGGCGATCGCATCCTTCACGGAAGGATTGATTTCCTCCAGAAGCGGAAGGACACGCAGGCGGATAAAATTGCGCGTATAAGCATCGGAAAGGTTGGTACTGTCGGTCACATACGTCAACCCGCGTCCGGCAAGCCACTCCAAGATATCCTCACGGCTCACGGCAAGCAAAGGGCGCACCACGAAACCGTTCCTCGGACGAATCCCGCTCATTCCCCTGATGCCGGTCCCACGTACCAGATTCATCAAAAGCGTTTCCACACTGTCGTCACGATGATGAGCCACAGCGACAGCCTGCGCCCCGGTTGCAGCCCGTTGCTCTTCGAACCAGCCATAGCGCAACTCGCGGGCAGCCATTTCAATGGAGAGATGCCGGTCGGCTGCATATTTTCGGGTATCGAAGTCCGTCATCAGGAAAGGGACATCCAGTTTTCGGGCATACTCCCTTACAAACTGTTCGTCACGCAGGGATTCGTCTCCCCGCAAATGAAAATTACAATGCGCCGCAATACAGGAATAGCCCGACTCCACCAAAATGGTGAGTAGGGCTATTGAATCTGCTCCGCCACTTACACCGACCAGAACCGGACGGTTTTCCGTAAGCAACCGATATTTCTCTATATATGCACGGACAACGTCGCGCATCCGATTATTCTTCTATGCCTGCCAATTCAGGGTCGATCATGATACGACCACAGTATTCGCAAACGATCACTTTCTTACGCAACTTGATATCCAACTGTTTCTGGGGCGGAATCTTGTTGAAACAACCACCGCAGGCACCACGCTGTACATATACGACAGCCAAGCCGTTACGTGCCCCCTTGCGGATACGTTTGAAAGCAGTCAAGAGGCGCGGTTCGATATTCGCCTCCAGTTTCTTTGCTTTTTCGCGCAGTTTCTCTTCGTCCTGCTTGGTTTCGGAAATGATCTGTTCCAGTTCACCCTGCTTTTGAACCAAATCAGCCTTACGGCCTTCCAGTCTTTCGGACAGTTCGGCGATCTCTTCCTTCTTACGGTTGATCGCTTCACCGAATTCACGAATCTTCTTTTCAGAGAACTCGATTTCAAGTCCCTGGAATTCTATTTCTTTTGACAAGTTGTCGAACTCACGGTTGTTACGCACGTTATCCAACTGCGCTTTATATTTTTCAATCAGACCGGTTGACTCCGTAATCTTATGTTTCTGTTCTACAACAGCATTCTCAAAATCTTTAATTTCTGACTGATAGTTCTGAAGACGTGTTTCCAGACCAGCGATCTCATCTTCCAGGTCCTGTACTTCCAAGGGAAGTTCGCCGCGAAGTGTCTTGATCTTATCAATTTCAGTCATCATCGTCTGAAGCTGATACAGCGTAGAAAGCTTTTCTTCAACTGTAATCTCTTTTTCAGCTGATTGTTTATCTGTAGCCATTCTATAAATATTTTACCGGGTTTGAATTAACATTCGAAAAATGTACCGCAAAGGTAGGGAATTTTTTCGATATTATGTTATAAAAGATATCTTTTGTACAGACTTCACTTTCATAATGACCAATAACCGCCAGCAGAATCCGGTCTTCCACATCGTAAAAGTCATTATATTTAGCCTCTCCCGTAATGAAAACGTCCGCACCGTAACTGATTGCGTCTTTGATCAGGAAAGCGCCGCTCCCCCCGCATAAAGCGACTTCGCGTATCGGCTTGCCGGTCAGGGCGGAATGCTTCACGCACCCCACCTGGAACAGCTCCTTGATCCGTTGCAGGAAGCCCAATTCACTCTCTTCTTCGGGCAACTCTCCCACTATCCCCGAACCGACCTGGTTCCAGGCATTATCCAAAGGATAGAAATCGAATACCGGTTCTTCATAAGGATGGACGGAAAGCAACGCACGCGTCACCGTCGACTTACGGAAAGCGGGCAATATCGTTTCGATACGGATTTCCGGCTCCACATGCAACTCGCCTATTTCGCCACAGAACGGGTTCGTCCCTTCACCGGCACGAAAAGTCCCGCTCCCCGGCAGGCTGAAGCTACAGGAATCATAGTCGCCTATCGCTCCGGCTCCCGCATTGAACAAGGTCGTCCTCACCAAATCGGCATAGGCCTCCGGCACGAAAGTGACCAGCTTCAGCAAAGCACCTTTCTGGGGGCTCAGGACACGGACATTTTCCAGCCCGATCAGTTCCGCCAGACGGAAGTTCACGCCTCCCGCCGCATTATCGAGATTGGTATGGGCGGCATAGATCACCAAGTCATACTTGCAGGCCTTCATCATGCACCGCTCGATATAGGTCGAACCGGTCAGGGATTTGAAGGCTTTAAAGGCCAAAGGATGATGAGAGACAATCAGATTACACCCCATCTCTATCGCCTCGTCCACCACCTCTTCGGTGACGTCGAGGCAAAGAAGCGCACCGGTAGCCGGCTGATTCACATCGCCTACCTGCACACCTGCATTGTCAAAGCTCTCCTGCAATGGCAACGGAGCGTATTGTTCGATTTCTTTCAGTATATCCTTAACCCTTAACATAATCAATAATTTATAAATAAATCAATTTGCCAATAGGCCAGTGAACCATTCACCAGCATACCGGCAAATCGACCTATCGGTATATTACTCCTTAATATCTACTTTCAGGCATAATTCTTCCAACTGCGAATCATCCAGTTGTCCGGGCGCATCCAGCATGACATCGCGACCGGAGTTGTTTTTCGGGAACGCGATACAGTCACGGATAGAATCGAGGCCGGCAAACAAAGAGACCCAACGGTCCAGACCGTAAGCCAGACCACCGTGAGGAGGCGCACCATATTTGAAGGCATTCATCAGGAAGCCGAAACGCTCCTGTGCCTTTTCTTCGGTGAAGCCCAGCAACTGGAACATCTTATCCTGCAACTTGCTGTCGTGGATACGGATGGAACCGCCACCCACTTCGACACCATTGATCACCATGTCGTATGCCCACAGGCAGGCGAACTTGTTCTTGTCACGCAAGCCCAACTGGCCGGCCACTTCCAGACGCAATTCGCAAAGTTGTTTGCGCGTCTTCATCGCATCGTCGCCGGAAAGGATCAGAATCAAGTCGCCCGGTTTTGCCCCAAAGGCCTCTTTCATCTGCTGCAATACTTCCTGGGTATAGAATTTGTCCACGCTCGACTTCACATTGCCGTCTGCCTCCACACGGGCATATACCATGCCCTTTGCACCGATCTGCGGACGTTTCACAAACTCGGTCAGCGCATCCAACTGCTTGCGCGTATAAGAAGCCGCCCCTTCCGCACAGATACCGCCGACATAAGCAGCATTATCGAATACGGAGAAACCGTGTCCCTTCATGATGTCCATCAGTTCGACGAACTTCATATCGAAACGCAGGTCCGGCTTGTCGCTTCCGTAATATTTCATGGCATCGTGCCAACTGATACGCGGGAAAGCTTCTTTTATATCGATGCCCCGGATCACCTTGAACAGATGCTTGGCCATTCCTTCGAAAATGTTCAGCACGTCTTCCTGTTCCACAAAGCTCATTTCGCAGTCGATCTGTGTAAATTCGGGCTGGCGGTCCGCACGCAGGTCTTCGTCACGGAAACATTTCACGATCTGGAAATAACGGTCGAAACCGGAAACCATCAACAACTGCTTCAACGTCTGCGGAGACTGAGGCAAAGCGTAGAACTGTCCGGGATTCATACGGGAAGGCACGACAAAGTCACGCGCCCCTTCAGGCGTCGAGTTTACCAGCACCGGAGTTTCGACTTCCAGGAATCCTTGCTTATCCAGATAGTTACGCACCTCGAAAGCCATACGATGACGCAGTTCCAGGTTCTTGCGGACGGCGTTGCGGCGCAAATCCAGATAACGGTATTTCATGCGCAGGTCGTCACCCCCGTCCGTATCGTCTTCAATCGTGAAAGGAGGAGTTACAGCTGCATTCAGGACATTCAGTTCCGAAACGATGATTTCGATCTCACCGGTAGGGATATTCGGGTTTTTGCTGGAACGTTCGCGAACGGTTCCCGTCACCTGGATAACATATTCGCGTCCCAGCTTATTTGCTTTCTCACAAAGAGCGGCATCCACTTCCTGGTTAAACACCAATTGCGTAATACCGTAACGGTCGCGGATATCCACGAACGTCATGCCACCCATCTTACGGGTTTTCTGTACCCAGCCGGCCAGCGTAATCACCAAGCCTTCATCGGCAAGGCGCAGGTCGCCACATGTTCTTGTTCTATACATTATATAATATGGATTAAACTGTTTTTCTTTTTTACGTGTGCAAAGATAATAATTTATAGGTCTCAAGAATATTTGAAATGGCATTTAAACGTTGAAAAGTCGTTTCTAATTTTCTTGAAGCCATTTTTCAATGGTGAAACCCATCTCCATTTTTCTTGAAACGGTTTTTCACCATTAAAAAGGCACTTCAAGAAATATTGAAACGGAGATTCAATAGTGAAAAACGGCTTCAAGAAAATTTGAAACCGTTTTTCAACGTTTAAATGCCATTTCAAATAAAATTGAGAGGGGAAATCAATGCTTGTCTTCCAGCGTGAAGCGCAATGTCCCGGCATTCACCAGTTCGTCTTGCGAAATCGTATACCCTTTCAGCTTCTTTCCGCCGGCTGTCACCTCTTTGATATAAATATCTTCCGGGGTTTTGCGGGCGGACTCGATCACCAATTCGCCTTTCGGGTAGAACTTCTCGTCCAGCCGGATCGTCACCTTGTTGAAGGTCGGAGAAGTCACAACATAATCCAGGTCACCGGGACAGGCCGGATAGAATCCCATCATCGAGAAGATCGCCCAGGTAGACATCGTACCCGTATCGTCGTTACCCGGAAGCCCGTTCGGGGCATTGTGATAATATTTGCCCAACAGTTCGCGGACCAGCTTCTGCGTACGCCAAGCTTCTCCCTTGAAATAGCTGAAGAGGTACGGATAGGCGATATCCGGCTCGTTTGCCATATCGTAGTACCCTTTGTCGAAGACCATCTGCAACTTATCAACAAACTTCTTCTGACCGCCCATCAGTTTGGCAAGGCCTTTGATGTCATGGGGGACATAGAACGTGTAGTTCCAGGCGTTTCCTTCATGGAAACCGGGGCTCGACTCGAAGTTCTCCCCCTGTTTCGGATCGAAAGGGGAATAGAACGTGCCGTCGGGCAGGATGGGACGAAGCGTACCGAACTCCTTGCAATAGTAATGCTTATAGCCCATAGCCCGCTCACGGAACAGCTTGGCGTCTTCCTTCTTTCCCAACGCATCTGCCAACAACGAGAGATTCCAGTCGGCAATATAATATTCCAAGGCATGCGAAACCGAATTATCATACTGTTCGCGCAAGGGGACGTAGCCTTTGCTCATATAGTCGTTATTGTCCGGGCGGAGCAGGTTGAACTCTCCGGGAGTAGTAGCACCCTTGCGCATCCCTTCGTAGGCAGTCTCGATATCGTAATCGCGCAAACCGCGCATATAAGCATCCACGATATAAGGGATAGACGGATCGCCTTCCATCGTCAGTGTCTCGCGTCCGTACAGTTCCCACTTCGGGAGCCATCCGCTTTCCTTGTACATGTCGATCATGGTGCGGATGATGTCAAGCTGTTTTTCGGGATAGAGCAATGTCATCAATGTGCTGACATTGCGGTAGGTGTCCCAGAGCGAAAAGACCGTATAGCGGTTTCCGGTAGTATGGCCGACTTTCAGGCTTTCCATCATCGGATATTCGCCATTCACGTCCTGAATGATGTTCGGATGGATCAGCAGGTGGTACATGGCGGTATAGAAAATCGTCTTATCGTCGTTCGTCCCGCCTTCCACCATCACACGCGACAGATCGTCGTTCCACATCTTGCCGGCAGCCGCACGCACTTTGTCGAAATTGAAATCCGGCTGTTCGGTGTTCATATTCAAGCGGGCATTTTCGATGCTGACAAACGAGACACCCATCTTTACTTCGATCACTTCGTCTTCTTCGGTATCATACTTGAACCAGACGCCGATGTCGTCACCGCTCATCTCACGGTCGTACTTCGTGTACAATTTATATTTGCCGGAATAGGCATCCCATTCGGCTTCCACACCCTTCATCTCGCGCTGTTTCTTCCAGTAGCCGGCCTGCTTGGGGGCTTTGCTGAGCTTCATCACGAAATAGATCGGGAAAACAGCCTGCGGGTTATAGCAGAACGTACCGAGCAACTTGCTTCCCTCTATCTCCGTATCGCTCACCATACGAACGGTCGCACCGGTTTCATTCGTCAGCCCCTCACCCAAATTCAAGAGGATATTCCCCTGCCCTTTCGGGAAAGTAAAACGTGTCAGGCCGGTACGCATGGAGGCGGTAGCTTCCGTCTTGATGTTATATTTCGTCAGGATATTACTGTAATAGCCGGGATGGGCCACCTCGTTCTTATATTCACTACCGTATTCGTGGTAATCCACATTCAGCTCCCCAGAGGTAGGCATCAACAACAGGCTTCCCATCTCCGGACAACCGACACCGCTCAGATTGACGTGCGCATAACCAGTGAAGAAATTATTATCCGCCGAATAAGGCGTGGACCACCATTGGCTGTCCTTGTCAAACTTATTACTTTTCGACCCCATCACATTGAAGGGGGTGACACTCATCATTCCCTGGGGGCAAATCGCACCGGGATTGGTCGTCCCGTAGTTGCTTGTCCCGATAAACGGATTCACATAATCTACCGGCTGTTGCGCGTAAACCAGCGCAGAACAGCAACTCAATAGAAAAGAAAACAACACCATCTTCATAACACCAACTCTTATTTTTTAATTCTTAATTCTTAATTTTTAATTCACCAAACAACGATCTCATCCGCAAAAATAAAACCGGGATTCGCCCTCGGCGCTTTCAAACGGACATAACGGGCTTTCCAGTTACCGTCGAACGTATATTCTTGGAACAGGAGGTCCGGATCATCAGCCGGAACCGTTGTCGGAACAATCCCGCGGGAAATAAAGTTTTCACCATCTTCCGAAGTCAACAACTCCACTTGTCCGGGCTGGAACACACCCGGACCTGTCAGTTGCATGAAACGAATGGACACTTTATGGATATCCGTTTCCTCTTCCATATCGATCACACAGTCCAGGTCATCCAAATAACCTTGCCAACGTCCGTCCAGATAAGTCAGGCCGCCCCGATAGCCGTCCAACAAGGCGTTCGTTCCTCCGGCCATATAGCCTTCGTAGAGCTTACTATTATAATGTATAGGCTTATTGATGGCCCGATGATAATCCACTTTCTTTTCCGTCGGTGTCCCCTGAAGCACACCGTCCCGGAAAATAGCAGCTTTGATATGGGCGGAATCTTGCACGGTTATCGGCCCGGCATAAAGGGCGGAAGATGCCACCGGAACGGAACCGTCCGTCGTGTAGCGGATTTCCGCCGGGTATTTCTCGGCATCCAGTATGACTTCTATCTCTCTGCCTGCCGTATCGACCTGCATGGTCACTTCCAATTCGTCCGAAAGGGTAAAAGTACGGATCCCCATTCCCTGCAATTTGGAAATATGCGCATTCATGCGAGGTTTGAAATCCTCCCATGTCCGTAATTCCTGCGGCGTCCATCCGATCTCGGCCACGGCAAGGGCACGCGGGAACATCATATATTCCAGATGTTCGGGTGTCTGGATATATTCGGTCCAGGTATTGGCCTGCACACCCAAAATATGTTGACATTCTTCGGCTGTAAGCGAATCTGCCGGGACGGGATCATAGCTATATACTTTCTTTATCGGCGTATAGCCGCCGATAGCATAGGGCTGTGTCTTCGGATCGGCCTGATAGAAATCCAAATACATGTAGTTGCCGGGCGTCATCACTACATCATGTCCCATCCGTGCCGATTTGATTCCACCGTCTTCTCCCCGCCATGACATGACGGTTGCTTCGGGAGCCAGACCGCCTTCCAAGATCTCGTCCCAGCCGATCAGCTTGCGATCCTTCGAAAGCAGAAACTCCTCAGCCCTGTGAATCATGTAACTCTGAAGCTCGTCCACGCTCTTCATTCCTTTTTCCTTCATCAAAGCCTGGCATTTCGGACATTTCTTCCAGGCGGACTTCCCGGCTTCATCGCCACCGACATGGATATATTCGGACGGGAAAAGATCGATCACCTCCGCCAATACGTCTTCCATGAATGTAAACGACTGCTCGTTACCGATACAAAAATCGCCGTTCTGGTAAGGCTTTCCCGAACAGCTCAGTTCAGGATAGGCCATCAGGACCTCTTCCGAATGCCCCGGAAATTCGATCTCCGGTATTATGTTTATATGTTTGGAAGCCGCATGTTTCACGATCTCCCGGATGTCCTCCTTCGTATAGTAACCGCCGTAAGCGCCCGGCGTCCCTTCCGGCAGATACTTACGGTCGCGGCCGTCCCACCACTTCCGCCAATCAGATTCGGTGCGGAAGGCCGTTTCAGAAGTCAGTTTCGGATATTTGTCTATCTCGATACGCCATCCTCCGGCATCCGTCAGATGCATATGCAAGGTGTTCAACTTGTAAAAAGACATCACATCCAACAATTTCATCACTTCCTCTTTGGAGAAGAAATGACGGGATACATCCAGATG
>ERZ1504297.522-NODE-522-length-7761-cov-8.410589_pt1 | contig 7761 bp, 9 predicted proteins | sample MGYA00571864_ERZ1504297 | MGnify/ENA primary metagenome ERZ1504297 (study PRJEB39906, sample SAMEA3182066) | gut metagenome | biome: human; feature: gut; material: Stool; isolation source: human stools | place: Canada | collected 2013-03-05 ...
ACGACCTTGGCATAAGCGGGAAATGCCCCCATTTCCTCCCGGTATGAAACCGACGCGCGGCAAAGGGCGATGCAGCCTTCCTGATATAGATCATCATACCCCATGCCGTCCACCGTCTCATTGGTCTTGATGCTGCGGCGAAGCACCTGTTCCACCAGTGCGAGGTGATCCTCCACTCTCTGGCGCTGGAGATCGTTCAGAGTGAATTTTACGTTCATAAGTTCCCTTCTTTCTAATGTTTGCTATGCTGCTTTGTCTGCGGCGGCGCGAAACCTGCGGCTGAGCGCAATGACCTCATCACAGCGCGCGGCGGAAAATTTAGCAATATGCGCATCCTCGGCGGGAAGCCCCATAGACAGCTGCAGCAGGCGGTAGGCTTCCTTTCGGCTCATAACGCCATCCTTCCAGAGACTGTCCAGAGCCATATGCGCGTCATGCCGCTTTTTCCGCAGGGGCTTATCCGCCAGTGTCCCCATCGGCAAAAGCGTTTTCTGGTGCGCGGCCACATAGCAGTCACAGGCGGGATACCGTCCGCAGACATAGTATTTGGCATCCGGGTCCGGGGCCTTGTCACCGTAGACCACGCTGGCCGGACGAAGGTATGCCTTGGAACCGCAGACAGGGCAGGTGATGTTGATTCGTTTCATGTCAATCTCCTTTCTGTTTCTGATATTTTGGAACGAGGGTGCAAGGTGATGAACTCGCAAGGTATTCCATCGGACACTGCTCAGAACTGCTCATTTCCCAGGTCAGGTATCTGGAAAAGAGGGATGAGAAGGCGTCCTTGCTGAGCGTTCCGATGCATTCTCCCGGATCAATCCGCTCGCCGGTTTCTTTCTCAAAATCCCGAATACTGACGAGCAGAGGTGCGCCGTCCTGACGGGTCGCCGCGAGACAGCTGGAGCGGTCAACCTTGCAGGGCTGTGGGCACGGCCCACAGGGGACATAAATGGCGTTACGCCAGTTTCCTTTGCAGCTGAACAGCAGTTCATACAGGTTTCGATTCATTTGATCCATGGGAGCCTCCTTAAAAATCCCTCGTAGTATTACGCGCCGCTCAAGGGGGGTATCGTCCCCTTGAAATTTGAACTTTTTGTAAAGAATAGAAAAAGCGGCCCGCTCATAGCAGACCGCTTGACAGTTTCGAAAAAACTGCATATAATATAAACAAGATTATCATAATATGATTTATCATAAATGAATCGTAGATGCTGGAGGTGGCACAGGTGAACTTTATTGGACGAAAAGAAGAATTGAATACGCTGGAAAAGGAATTCCGACGGGATGGCAGCTTTGTTGTGATCTATGGCCGGCGCCGTATCGGAAAGACAACGCTGATCAAAGAATTCATCAAAGATAAGCAGGCATTTTACTTCCTTGCGACAGAGGAAGTGGAGTCCCAGAGCATGAAGCGTCTTGCCGGCGTGGTAGCCCGGGTCACTGGAAATTCCATGCTGCAGCGGGTCACTTTCACGGACTGGCTGGATCTGTTCCGTGAGATCGCCAACTACCGTCCGGAGGAAAAGAAAGTGCTGGTCATTGACGAGTTTCCGTATTTGGTCAAGACAAACGCAGCCTTTCCGTCCATTCTGCAAAATGCCTGGGACGAGATCCTGAAGGACAGTAATGTTATGCTGATCCTCTGCGGGTCGCTGATCAGCATGATGCAGAAGCATGCCCTCTCTCACGACAGTCCGCTTTATGGCCGGCGCAGCGCGCAGATTCGCTTGAAGCCGCTGCCGTTTACAGACCTCTATGCCGTGCAGGGGCAGCCGTTCTCCCAGGCGGTGGAGCAGTATTCCGTAACGGGCGGCGTCCCGAAATATCTGGAGTTTTTTGAGCCCGGGGAAGACCTCTACCGTCAGATTCAGGAAGTCGTGCTTTCCAAGAATGGTTTTCTCTATGAGGAGCCGAACTTCCTGCTGAAAGACGAGGTACAGTCCGCCAACAGCTATTTCTCCATCATTCGCGCCATTGCGGACGGCAACCACAAGCTGGGCAAGATCGCGGGTGCCCTGGGCATGGAAACATCCTCGCTGACGCCCTACCTCTCCACGCTGATCGATCTGGACTTTCTGAAAAAGGCAACACCGGTCACGGAGAAAAATCCGGAGAAGTCCCGAAAGGGTCTCTACTTCATTTCAGATAATTTCATCCGCTTCTGGTTCCGCTATGTCTATCCCTACAAGGGGGAGCTGGAACTGGACAATCAGCAGATCGTTCTGGACGAGTTGGAGAAGGACTTTATTCAGAAGTTCGTTGCCTTCTCCTATGAGGATATCTGCAAGGATATCTTTGCCTCCCTGTGCCGGAGCAAGGCGGTGGATTTCGCACCATCCCGCATCGGCTCTTACTGGCTCAACGACATCAACGGTGATACGGAGATCGATGTGATGGCGGTGGATCACCAGAAAAAGCAGATGTTCGCTGGTGAGTGCAAGTACCACAATAAGCCGGTGGATGCAACGGTCTATTATGAACTGGAGGTGAAGGTAAAAAAGTCTGCGGAGCTACGTACGGCTTTCCCTGGGTATAAGGTGCTGTACGGTCTGTTTTCCAAGAGTGGCTTCACACAGCGGATGCTTGACCAGGCCGAGGGGCGGGATGATATTCTGCTGATTCAAGAAAACCATATTTTATAAGTAGTCGAAGCGGCTGAACCATTCCATTGGTTGACATCTGAACAGAGATGAAACGGCACCACCTCAGACATGAGGTGGTGCCGTTGGTTTGTTATTGTAGATGTGATTTACAAAATGTGGGGGTGGAGGAATACTTGATTCGGTTGCCCGATAAATTGAAAATTTGCATCTCTATTTCAAACGTATGAAAAATATTGACATTCGCTGAGATTACTTAGCACGTCTCTAAGCACAAACATAAAATTCAACTTGCTTTTGTTTATAGTTTCTCCTTCAATTTTCTCACAGTAATTTTTTACTTTCCCAAGTTCTTCAAACAGCAATCTATTACAAATTTCTTTAGCATCTGTCAAAACAGAAGCATCACAATGCACAGCATCGATAGAGTATTCTTCTTCTTCCACTATTAAACGTTGTTTCTCAAAGTGAAATCTTTTTGCGAAATTTAAAACAATTAGTTTTTCGTAATCTTCATCGCACAATTCTATTGTACAAGGAACAAAATTATCATTATTTTGCTTCTTGTAAAATGTAATATCAAGCATTGTTGTTACCTCCGGTTTTCATTTTTTTTACCTTTTCACGAACTTCTTTAACTTTTTTGGGTGAAAGGTCATCGTAAAGTTTTATCCCCTTTTCTTCAGCCCTTTTCTTCGTTTTTGGAGAAGCTTTAGCTTGGACTAAAGCTATACGAACTCCTTGCTCGCTGAATTTATCAATATCACTTGGAAAAATGCTTGCTCTTGCTTTAATTTCTCCATAACCTTTTTCAGCCATTCTCGCCGCCCTCCAATCATCTGCGCTAATCTTTTAAATATCCATCCAGAATAGAAATTAACTTTGGTTCATCTTCCTTGGAATAGCTAAAATCACCCAAATGTGAATTTCCTTCTGTAGATTGAATATCTATTCCATATGTCTCGCCAATCTCTTTAACCATCAGCTTAATGTCTCTATGTTCAGCCAGTTTTTGAATGGCTTTATTTTCATCCTCAGATTTCTGATAATCGACTATAGAAAAATTATTATACATCCTCTTCTACATCCTCCTGTGTTCGCCTTCTCCATCTAAGACATATTAAAACAATTACAATTTGTCTGGCTATTTATATTCTTCATCTATAGTATCACTATTTAGCTCAGATTGAAAGTTAAGAAATAAAGGCGTTCCTCTGTCGCCACCAGCAGTTCAACCTATGATCCAGAATGGACCGCCAGCACCCGCACGTCTGCTGGCTTCGTTCAAAATGATGGATAAGTCCCACGCTTTTTGACTGCGGCGGTAGCTGGCGGGATCAGCTACAAGGATTTTTTCGTCTTGGACGCCCCGCAGCACGATAAAATGTCCGGACTTTGTGAAATGCCCTTTGGTCATCAGGGCCACGACTAACTTCCCGTCTGCCAAGGCATCCAGAATGCGCTGCGGCTCCGAAGCGGTACACCCTTCAACGGAAAGCCCCCACGCCTGTGCCGCGCCGGGGATAAGGGTATGATAGGAACCGCTTTTACTGCACCAATAACCGTGCTCATATGCCCACCGCGCCATTTGAGCCGGGTCAACTGTCTCGCTGGTCAGCGAGGAGACCACAATAGCCATGGAAGTTGGCCCGCAGCCATACCCCCCAATATGGTCAGTGCCATAAGGCTGATTGGCATAGCGTTCATCCAGCTGATTGAAGTAGACAACCTCCGTTTCCCCATCGGTAAAGCGCACATTGCCAAGAGCCGTAATGGTGTTGGTAGAAGGAGCATATTGAAACAGACCATCACCAAGAAACAGGCTGAGGTTTTCGGCGTAATTCTCCGCCAACTCTTTTTGCTTGTCGGTCAGTGCGAAGATGGTATCAGCAAAGTAGGCTTCACCGTTATAGCGAATCGTGTAGATGTACCATATTTCTGTTGTGTCATCTGCGCCATCCTCTTCCGCAGGGATGGTACGTACTTCCCGTGTCCGACTGAAACTGTAAAGGTGCGTAAGACCAGCACGCAGGATCTGCTCCATATCGGCAAGGGCGATGGAAGCAAAGTCCAATTCTTTTGCCGCGCAGTATTGCGAGATGAAGAGGTTGGTGTTGTTGATAGGGTTCCCCTCATAGGGATTGATTATTTCATAGTGGTCCCCATCGGTCCCGGCAAAATCACTGGCGATGCGTTCCTTCACATTCTCAATACCTTCTCCGAGAATTTGGTTGATTGCAAAGGCGGCTTGGTTCATGTTTTCCGTAATAGCCGCATTGTCATTGAGAATCGGCTGTCCGGATGTTCCGGATGCTCCGCTGTCGGTCAGGCTTCCGAAGGCAAGCCCCGGCAGAAGCAAAATAAAAAGCAGCGGCAGCGCCAGTAACACCAGCGCGGCCGCCGCTATTTTTCCGATGTTCTTTCGTGCGGACAATGCCGCTCCTATGACAGTTCCGTAGGGCCCGCCTGCCGCAGCGCCCTTTGCCGCGGCGGAAATGGCCTTTCCGGTCCGTACTGCCTGCATGGTATTGGATGCAACAGAAGCTGCCTCATCCAGTCCGGTATGGTTGTGTTCGCTCATGTTCGTATCCTTTCCAGTCTAAAGGTGGCGCCTGCATCGCTTGCGGCAGGCTTTTTTGTGTGGCAGATCGGAGCCTTCAAAAATGCACACTTCTCAATCTGAACAGTCTGTGGTAGAATACCCCTCGTGTGCGATAGGAGGGGAAGAATATTGTTTTATACGCAGGAAGAATCCGCTGTTTTAGGCGGCTTTCTCAGCAGTTACTTGAATCGTGACTCCGCATCAGACCATGTCCGAGATGCGTTTGCACGATTTCAAGTCGGATTGGAACGGGGCTGTTTGCAAAAATCAGAGCTGCAATGGGCCGAACAAATGCTGCTCGCCCTAAAGCCGCTCTGGTGGGAAGAGTGGGAAGATCACCGTGCCTTGATGAGTGTGCTGCTCAAGACACAGGCGCTTCTGCGCGCCGATAAATGAGGTTTCCCGCAGACATGAAAAAAGCTCCTGCTGCACACAGGAGCCAGCATATAAGAATGACCCTTGACTGATTTCGTGTTTCGCAGTCAAGGGTCATTCTATGTAAGTCTTGGGCTCTACCATCACTGGTTACCTCCGATTTCTACAGATTTGAGGTTTACTGGTACATCGGACTCACCTTTCTTTCTGTGTTTATAAAATAGCAGATTTTCTATTGGTTTGCAATCCACAAATTGTACGAAATAGCCATAATGCAAACTGTGCATCCATCTGATTTTAGACGGATTGCCGTTAATTTGATTGACGATGCAGGACACGGTACAGTATAATAACAGTGTTGTGGGGTTTCAAACAGCCGCAGCCAGGCAGGAAGGCCTATGCAGCCGGCTGCCAATTTTGAATTTCCAATGTCAAAAGATATGCGTATGTTTTTGGTGCGGCGCTGCAAAGCGCCGCCATTTTTTTGCTGTTATCACGGTAAGTGAGCCAGTACACAAAGCAGTCCGCAAAATACTCCCGCTCGTTGGTAAGCGCATACGGACGGAGCAGGGCTGCTGCGGTTCTGGACTCCTCCTGATAAAAGCCTTCCGTCTGAGACGGGAAGCCCATCAGCTCATCGAGAAAGTGACCAAACTCGTGGATGGTGGCCCCTGCCGAGGATACAACGATTTGGCGATTTTCATAGTCCGTTACACCGATGCAATTCAGATTCCTTTGATCACTTATGCTTGCGAGATATTCGCAATCAATCATATACTGCCAGCCCTTTTCTGCAAATACCTGACGGATCGGCTCCGGGATCTTTTGGAGTTCCAGCAGATAACTATTCAGATGGACGCCCTCTTTATTGTTCAGAGGAAGTCTTTCCAGGATGGGCGGCAGCGCAACGGTAAATTCCCTGGTCAAAAGAGCATAGAGAAGATCCGCAGCCTCGCCTCGGGTGATGATGTCTGTCCCCGCACAGGTGTCTTTGCATAAGCCAAAGCTCTTGGCAGCAAGGAGGACATTGTCCTGCGGAGACAGAGCCTCCTTATCCGGGTAGAGTTGAGAACTGTAAAAGGCAATGTCAAAGGCAGCAAAGCCACTTTCATAGATGGCATAGCGGCATAGCCGCGAATCTGGTGCTGCAATAGCCGTCAGATTCAGCCATCCATCTGCATAGCCTTGTTTGATACAGGCATCACCGCCATAGCTGGCAGGATCGGCAAGGACATCTTCTTTATCAAGAACCCGGCAGAGCATCGTTGCCCATTGGCGCACCGTAATAGGTGTGTCCGGTGCATACCGGTTGTTTCCTTTACCGTAAGTAATGCCATGACTGGCAAGGTAAGTGACGCTTTCATAAAACGGGGATGCCTCCGGTACATCAGAAAAACTGTCAGAGGCGGCAAAGGCGGAAATGGGTAGCAGCGTGCTGATGATCAGCGTCAAAAGAACGGCAGAAAATCCTTTTTTGTATTTCATAGTTCAACCCCTTATATTAAAATTGGGAAAGCGCCCTATCCGGGGCGCTTTCCCTGAAAAGAATTGGATTTAGTAGCCAGTCTTGGGGAGTGTGGGTGTATTCCAGAGGCGGCGGATGATCGTTACCCAGCTTGCCGTTGCGGTCTGCCAGGTGCCTTGATATTTGCCGCCCACATCGGCGCGGTTGACCATCTGATAGCCATTGACCGCGTTTCCGTTCACCATCACGCTCAGCGTGGGATTAACAACGCTTTGGAAGCCGACAGGAACCTTGCCGAAGTCAAAATAAATGTCGGTCACCACTTCGCCCGCCTGCATGGGAATGGCGTTGAGGGCAAAGCTGTAATTATTGCCGGTGAGCAGGTTGCTCGCCAGCACCTGATAGCTCGCGTTGTAATTGGTCTTATAGAGAATGCGGTAATTGAGCCGTGCGCTGTAGGTGCCGGTGGTCAGCGTCGTGGGACGAGCCACATCGTAGGGAATTTTATCGTGCCAGAAGAAGGACTCCAGCGGCACGTTGGAGGTGTTGGCCACCGTCAGATCGTAGCGCATGGACTGGCCCGCCATGACCTGCGCGTTGCCGCGCTTGGTGATGCTGACGCCGAGGCTGGAGGGCTTATCATAGGCAGAGAGCTTGATGATCTGACCGGGATATTCCAGCGTCACATCATGCACGGTGGGATCGAGCTGCCAATAGGC
>ERZ1504297.523-NODE-523-length-7758-cov-2.543165_pt1 | contig 7758 bp, 10 predicted proteins | sample MGYA00571864_ERZ1504297 | MGnify/ENA primary metagenome ERZ1504297 (study PRJEB39906, sample SAMEA3182066) | gut metagenome | biome: human; feature: gut; material: Stool; isolation source: human stools | place: Canada | collected 2013-03-05 ...
ATCGCTCGTCGGCAGCGTCAGATGTGTATAAGAGACAGGGAGAAGCTGCCCCGGAAGATGCCCCGGAGAAGGCGGGCGCCGTAGTCACGGAACACCTGCAGATAGCCCTGAGACCAGCGCATCCGCTGCCGCCAGGACTGGCGGAAGGTGGTGGGCTGCTCGTCGTAGAGGACGGCGTCAGGGGCGAAGGCCACCTTGCGGCCCTGAAGGATCTCGTGGACGGAGAACTGGATGTCCTCGGTCAGCAGATGGAAGGGCCAGGGGCCGGTCTCCTCCAGCACGGCCCGGCTGAAGAGGAAGCCTGTGCCGGAGACGGCGCAGCTGGTACCCAGCAGGCTGCGGGCGTGGTTGAGGTAGCGGCTCTCCCGCAGGAACCACAGGGCGTAGCCGGCGGAGATCCAGTTATCGCCGTAGTTTTTGCTGTTGCGGTAGCTGGTGACGATATCGTGGCCCTGCGAGAAGGTGCGGTTCATGGCGGCGATGTAACCGGGGTCCAGAATGTTGTCGGCGTCAAAGACAAAGTAGCCGTCGAACCCGGCGGGGTAGTCCTGCTCCAGATGGCCCAGCAGGGTCTGGAGGGCGTAGCCCTTGCCCACCTGCACGTTATTGAAGCGCTCATAGACGGTGGCTCCGGCGCTGCGGGCAATGTCGGAGGTGTCATCGGTGCAGTTGTCCGCCAGCACGAAGATGTGCAGCAGACTCTGGTCATAGGTTTGGCTGCGGAGACTGCCGATGAGGTCGGCAATGACGGCGGACTCGTTCCGGGCGCAGATCAGCACGGCGTAGTTGTGGGGCGTGGCCTCCAGCGCCGCCGCCTTGGCAGCCTTGCGCTTGGCCAGCAGCCACGGAACGGGAATGTACAGGAACTGATAGGTATAGCAGACAAAGAAAACAACGGCGATGATGTAATTGGTCATTCGCAAGGTATCCATAAGGAAGCATCCTTTCTCTGTATGAAGATTCTATGTGTATTAGAGATTATAGTACACATAGGATACCATATGAGAAACAGGTTGTCAAGGACTGGGAAGTGATACTTTTGTCATGCTTCGGGCCGGGGAGAGGCGGAGGAAAAAGTTCAAGATTTGTTCAAGAACTGGAAGGTGAAAAATGGTCATGCCGCATTGACGGCGGGGACGGTTCATTGTATAATAAACTGATTTAATGTGCGGAGGTATACCCTATTATGTGGATCGCAGATGGCTGGAAGGACTATGAGCTGCTGGACTGCGGCGGCGGAGAGAAGCTGGAGCGCTGGGACAAACAGATACTGGTGCGGCCGGACCCTCAGGCCATCTGGGAGACGGATCACAGTCATCCCGGCTGGCGGAGGGCCAACGGGCGGTACAGCCGTTCCTCCAGCGGCGGCGGCCACTGGGACAAGGGGAAGCTGCCGGAGAACTGGCCTATTCACTATAAGGAGCTGACCTTTCAGGTCAAGCCCATGAATTTCAAGCATACGGGGCTGTTTCCGGAGCAGGCGGCCAACTGGGACTTTGCCATGGAGCAGATTCGCCGGGCGGGACGGCCTATCCGGGTGCTGAACCTGTTCGCCTACACCGGTGGGGCCACGGTGGCCTGTGCCAAGGCGGGGGCCAGTGTGTGCCACGTGGATGCCGCCAAGGGAATGGTGGCGTGGGCCAAGGAGAACGCCCGGCTGACGGGCCTGCAGGAGGCCCCCATCCGCTGGATCGTGGATGACTGCGCCAAGTTCGTGGAGCGGGAGATCCGCCGGGGCAAGACCTATGACGCCATTATTATGGACCCGCCCAGCTATGGCCGGGGACCCGGCGGCGAGGTGTGGAAGCTGGAGGAGAATCTGTTCCCCTTTGTGAAGCTCTGCGCCCGTGTGCTGTCGGATAAGCCCCTGTTCGTGATCCTCAACTCCTATACCACGGGGCTGGCTCCGTCGGTGCTGGGATACATTCTGCAGATGCTGGTGGGCAAGCGCTTCGGCGGCAGGGTGACGTGGGACGAGCTGGGCCTGCCGTGTACGCAGTCCGGTATGGCGCTGCCCTGCGGCGCTACCGGCCGTTGGACGGCGGAATAACAAGACTTATAAGAGCTAAGAGAGAAACAGCCGGTTGCAAGAGGAGAGTGCAATGAAGAAAAACAGGCTGGGCAGCGCCGAGGTGGGCAGCTGCATCTGCTACGGGCTCATGGCCTTTTTGCAGGTGGGGTGGCTGGCGGTGCTGCTGACGGCACAGCTGGTGCCGCCGGTGTGGGTGACGCTGATGGTGTACTGTGTGGCGCTGGCGCTGTTCCTACTGGGACAGACGCTGCGGGTGGTGCAGCTGCGGCGGGACGGACAGCCGGTGGGCTGGTCCGTGGTGCTGGGCGTGGCGGTGGCCTCCGTCTGGCTGTGGCAGATGCTGAAGGTCAGCCATACCATCTGAGAACGAGTGAAAAGAGAACGCAGAATATGACCATGATCGAAACAAAGGACCTGACCTTCGCCTATCCGGCGGAGGAGGGCAAGCGGAGCGAGCCGGCGCTGCGGGGCGTGAGCCTCGGCATCGAGAAGGGCAGCTTCGTGGTGGTACTGGGGCATAACGGCTCCGGGAAATCTACTCTGGCTAAGCACATGAACGCCGTGCTGCTGCCATCTGGCGGGGCGGTGTATGTAGAGGGGATGGATACCCATAACCAGGCGATGCTGCTGGAGATCCGGCGGCGGGTGGGCATGGTGTTCCAGAACCCGGATAACCAGATCGTCGCCAACGTGGTGGAGGAGGATGTGGCCTTTGCCCCGGAAAATCTGGGCGTTCCGCCGCAGGAAATTCGTCGGCGGGTGGACGATGCGCTGGAGGCGGTGGGTATGAGTGATTTTGCCCGCCATGCGCCGCACCTGCTCTCCGGCGGACAGAGCAGCGGGTGGCCATTGCCGGCGTCATTGCCATGGAGCCGGAGTGCATCGTGCTGGACGAGGCCACGGCTATGCTGGACCCCCACGGACGGCGGGAGGTGCTGGACACCATCCATCGGCTGAACCGGGAGCGGGGCATGACGGTGGTGCTCATCACCCACCACATGGCGGAGGCCGAGGAGGCGGACCGTGTCATTGTGATGAACGACGGCGAGGCCGCCATGGACGGCACGCCCAGAGAGATTTTTGCACAGGTGGAGCGGCTCCATGAGCTGGGGCTGGCGGCGCCGGACACGGTGGAGCTGATGCAGCGGCTGAACCGGCAGGGGGAGCACCTGCCGCTGACGGCCATCACGGTGGAGGAATGTGCGGATGCGCTGTACCGGCGGTTCGGCGCAGAAGGGAAGTAACGAATTGGAACCGATCATACGAATCGAGCAGCTCACCCATACCTACAGCGCCGGAACGCCCTTTCAGCGCAGCGCCGTGGATGGGGTAGAGCTGGATATCATGCCGGGGGAATTTTTAGGGGTCATCGGTCACACGGGCTCCGGGAAATCCACGCTGATCCAGCATCTCAACGGGCTGCTGAAGCCCACGCAGGGGCATATCTATCTCAACGGAAAGGACATCTGGGCGGACCCCAAGCAGATCCGACAGGTGCGCTTTCAGGTGGGGCTGGTGTTCCAGTACCCGGAGTACCAGCTGTTTGAGGAGACAGTGTATAAGGACATTGCCTTCGGCCCCGGCAACATGGGGCTTGATAAAGAGGAGATCGACCGCCGGGTGCGGGAATCGGCCCGGATGGTGGGCCTTGCGGAGGAGCTGCTGGAGAAGTCGCCCTTCGACCTTTCCGGCGGGCAGAAGCGCCGGGTGGCCATCGCCGGGGTCATGGCCATGGAGCCCAAGGTGCTGATCCTGGACGAGCCAACGGCGGGGCTGGATCCCCGTGGCCGGGACGAAATTCTGGCGCAGATCCGGGCGTACCACGAGACGAAGCAGGCCACGGTGATCTTGGTGAGCCACAGCATGGAGGAAATTGCCCGGAACGTGGAGCGCATCGTGGTGATGCGGGATGCCCACGTCTATATGGACGGCACGCCCCGGCAGGTATTTGCACGGGCGGAGGAGCTGGAGCAGGCGGGACTGGATGTGCCGCAGGTGACGAAGATCGCCATGGCGCTGCGCAGGCGCGGCATGGATATCGACCCGGCGGTATATACCATCGAGGAGCTGGAGCAGGCGCTGCTGGCCCGGAGGGGAGGCAGTGAGGGATGCTGAAGGATATCACGCTGGGGCAGTTTTTCCCCGGCAATACCATCGTCCACCGGCTGGACCCACGGACGAAGCTAATGGCGGTGATCTTGTACATCGTGGCGCTCTTTAATGCCAAGAGCCCCTTGACCTACGCCATTGTGGCGGCGGTGCTGGCGGTGTGCATCGTGGCCTCCCGTGTGCCCATGAAGTCCCTGACACGGGGCCTCAAGCCCGTGTACGTCATTGTGGCGTTTACGGCGGTGATGAACATTTTCTTCACCGGCGGCACGGCGGTGGGCGAGGGGTGGCTGCTGGGCCATATCACCTATGAGGGTCTGACGGCGGCGATCTACATGGTGCTGCGGATCGTGATGCTCATTATGGGAACGTTTCTGCTGACATATACCACCAGTCCCATCGCCCTGACGGACGGACTGGAGAATTTGCTGGGGCCGCTGAAGAAGCTGCATCTGCCGGTACATGAGCTGGCCATGATGATGTCCATTGCCCTGCGGTTTATCCCCACACTGATCGAAGAAACGGACAAAATTATGTCCGCTCAGAAGGCCAGAGGCGCCGACTTTGAGTCCGGGAACATCTTCCAGCGGGCCAAGGCACTGGTACCCATTCTGGTGCCGCTGTTCATCAGTGCATTCCGCCGGGCGGACGAGCTGGCCACGGCCATGGAGTGCCGGTGCTACCACGGCGGCGAGGGGCGGACGGCCCTGCACGTGCTGCGGTATCAGGCGGCGGATTTTGTGGTGCTGGCGGCCTTTGTGGCACTGGCGGCGGGACTTATCGTGCTGAAGCATATGGGTATCTAAGGAGGTGCATCGTGCGGAACATCGCACTGATCCTGATGTATAACGGAACGGCCTACCACGGGTGGCAGGTGCAGAAAACGGAGGTCACAGTGGCTCAGACGCTGGAGCGAGGCCTCTCTATGGTGTGCGGCGAACCGGTAAAGTGTACCGGCTGCGGGCGCACCGACGCCGGGGTCCACGCCGAGCACTATGTGGCCAATTTCCGGACCTCCTCCCGGATCCCGGTAGACCGCATCCCCTTTGCGGTGAACACCCATATCCCGGAGGATATCGTGGTGAAGGCGGCCTATGAGGTGGCGGAGGATTTCAACGCCATCGGCTCCTGCATCAGGAAGGAGTATACCTATCGCATCTACAATTCACGCATCAAGAATCCCTTCTATGTGGATCGGGCGTATTTCTATCCCAAGCGGTTGGATGAGCAGGTGATGGACCGGGCGGCACGGGCCTTTGAAGGAACCCACGACTTTGCCGCCGTGCGGAGCGTCGGCACCAATGTGCGCAGCACCGTGCGGACCATCTACTACTGCCATGTGACCCGGAACGGGGAGCTGCTGGAATTGAAGGTATGCGCCAATGGTTTTTTGTATAATATGGTACGGGCCATTACCGGGACGGTACTCTATGCGGCGGAGGGAAAGCTGAAGCCGGAGGATATCCCGGTGATCCTGGATTCCGGCAACCGGACGCTGGCGGGGCCAACGGCGCCGCCGGGAGGATTGTACCTGACGAGGGTTTGGTATGAGGATGAGCGACTCAATGGATAAACGGGAATTTGATGGGGGCAATCCCCAGCAGGACGCTCCCCGGCGGGTGGAGAAAAAGAAAATATGGACCCGTCGGCGGCTTTTGTGGCTGGGGATCGTGGCGGCGGTGCTGTTGGCGGTGGTGGCGGTGTCCCTGCTGTGGCAGCGGGGTACCTTTGACGGACTGCGCCGCAGCGTCATCTATGCCCGTGCGGAGAAGGACGAGAACGGCTGCGCCCAGCTATACCAGTATGCGGCAGACCGGGAGTATCGGTTCGTGTCCCTGTCCGGGTCGCTGGCGGCGGCCTCCAACAGCCGCATCCTGCTGATGGGTGAGGACGGACAGGTGCGATACAGCGAGAGCATCCTCTTCACCAACTGCACTGTGACCGGAAACGGCAAGTGGGCGGCGGTCTACGACGTCGGAGGCAGGGAGATCTATGTACTGGACACTCAGGGCGAGGTCTACCGGCTGACACTGGACGGCGACATTTTGGCAGCGGCTCTGAACCCCGGCGGCTATCTGGCCGTGACGGTAAATACCTCCGGCTATAAGGCATCGGTGGAGGTGTACGACCCCAAGGGGGAGAAGGTATTTGCCTTCCACTCCGGGGATCAGTTTCTCATGACGGCGGCGGTATCCGCCGACAGCCACCAGATGGCGGCGGTGACCATGGGGCAGGAGAACGGCAGCTTTGTCAGCAGTCTGGCCCTGTACCGGCTGGGCCGGGAGGAGCGTTACGCAGAATGTCTTCTGCCGGAGAATGCCGTGGTATACGATCTGGGCACGGTGGGCGGCAGCTACTGCGCCGTGACGGAGACGGGATTGCAGTTTGTGACCACCGGCGGCAAGCTGGCGGGGAGTTACAGCTATGACGGCGGATACCTCCACCGGTGCAGTCTGGACGGAGACGGCTACGCGGCTCTGCTGCTGGGACGGTACAAGTCCGGCAGTCAGGGCAGGCTGGTGACGGTGGACAGTCAGGGCCGGGAGCTGGCATCGCTGGATATCGACGAGGAGGTCATGAGCCTCTCCGCCGCAGGAAAGTATGTGGCGGTGCTGTATCAGGACCACCTGACCATTTATGATAAGGACTTGCAGGAATACGCCGTGCTGAAGGATGTCAGTGCGGCGGGGACGGTGCTGATGCGGAGCGACGGATCGGCGGTGCTGACAGGTGCGTCGGCGGCCAGCCTGTACCTGCCGTAAAGCGGCCTGATAAATAGGAGGAAATGCGTATGACATGGGCCATAGATGCCATACTGGCCGCCGTACTGGTGGGGCTTGTGTGGCTGGGGGCCAAGCGGGGTCTGATGAAGAGCCTTGCCGGCGTGATCAGCGTGGGAGCGGCGTTTTTCGGCGCCTCATGGTGTGCCAACCGCTTCGTGACGCCGGTGAGCCGGTGGCTGGAGCCGCTGCTGCGGGAGAGCATCCAGCAGAAGCTGTCCGGTCAGGACGGAGCCGATGCCGGGGAGCTGCTGTCGGCCTTCGCCTTCGATGCCCACAGTCTGGAGAAAATTCTGGAGGATGTGGCGCAGCGGGTGAAGGAGACCGGGGAGTCGGTGTTTTCCGCTGTGACGGAGAGCGTCAGCCACTCCATCGCCTACGGCATCGTGTACGCCGCCGCTTTTATCGCCATTCTGCTGGTGGTATGGCTGCTGCTCAAGCCATTGGATCTGGCGGGGAAGCTGCCGCTGGTGCGAACGGTGAACGCACTGGGCGGCGCTCTGCTGGGCTTTATATGGGCGGTGCTGCTGCTGTTTGCGGCGGTGTGGCTCATGCAGCGATTTAACTGGGTGGTGACGCCGGAGCTGATCCGGGACAGCATCCTATTGAAATTCTTTGCGGAAAACAATCCCATCGGTCTCATTGCAGCCCTGTGACGCCGGTGAAATCAACCCTGTAACGGAGGAGAACTATGCAACCTACACTTTGCTCCAAATGCAAGAAGAACGTAGCCGTGGTGTTTATCTCACGGATGAATGAAAAGGGAGAGCCTGTCAACGAGGGCCTCTGCCTGAAGTGTGCCGCCCAGCTGGGCCTGCCGCAGGTGGAGGACATGAT
>ERZ1504297.544-NODE-544-length-7534-cov-2.591256_pt1 | contig 7534 bp, 5 predicted proteins | sample MGYA00571864_ERZ1504297 | MGnify/ENA primary metagenome ERZ1504297 (study PRJEB39906, sample SAMEA3182066) | gut metagenome | biome: human; feature: gut; material: Stool; isolation source: human stools | place: Canada | collected 2013-03-05 ...
CTCGTGGGCTCGGAGATGTGTATAAGAGACAGTTATGGAACATCCCGAAAACGACGATCTGTACAAAGGATTAAAGGTGAACAAGGGAGTAGCCGATGTACCGACCGTAAATCCTTATCTGAAAAAAAGGATTCAACGCAAAGAATATACGCCTGCCGAATTTGTAGAAGGTATCCTGAAAGGAAACATTACGATCCTCAGCCAGGCGGTAACACTGGTGGAAAGCTCCAAATACGAACACCAGCAAATGGCACAGGAAATTATCGAAAAATGCCTGCCGCATGCAGGAAAGTCTGTCCGTATCGGCATCACCGGAGTACCGGGAGCAGGTAAGAGCACCTCGATCGATGCGTTCGGCATGCACTTGATAGGGCAAGGACGTAAACTGGCTGTGCTGGCAATCGACCCCAGCAGCGAACGCTCGAAAGGCAGCATCCTCGGCGACAAAACTCGTATGGAGGCCTTGTCCCGTGAAAAGAACGCTTTCATCCGTCCTTCGCCATCAGCAGGTTCCTTAGGTGGCGTTGCCCGTAAAACACGTGAAACGATCGTTCTTTGCGAAGCTGCCGGATTCGATACGGTATTTGTCGAAACGGTCGGTGTCGGACAAAGCGAGACGGCTGTCCACTCGATGGTCGATTTCTTCCTGTTGATCCAACTTGCCGGTACTGGAGACGAATTGCAAGGCATCAAGCGCGGGATCATGGAGATGGCGGACGGGATCATCATCAATAAGGCGGATGGTGACAACCTCGAAAAAGCAAAACTGGCAGCGGCGCAATTCCGCAACGCCTTGCACCTGTTTCCGGCCCCCGAATCCGGTTGGAGCCCGAAAGTATTGACTTATTCCGGTTATTACAATTTGGGGATTAAAGAAATCTGGGATATGGTCGGAGAATATATGGAATTCACTCAAAAGAACGGCTACTTCAACTACAAGCGCAACGAACAAGCCAAATATTGGATGTACGAAAGTATCAACGACACACTCCGCGAAACGTTCTACCACAATCCGGCGGTAGAAAAAATGTTGAACTTCACGGAGCAGCAGGTATTGAATAACGAGATCAGTTCGTTCGTTGCAGCCAAACGGATGATGGACCTGTTCTTGGAAAATCTGTCTGCAAAGAAATAAATAAATGGAAAAGAAAAAACTTATACTGCTATTACTAAGTTGCGCGGTAATCACGGAGGCTCATGCTGCCTATCAAGGCCACGTATATGTAGACTCCAACCGGAACGGAATCTACGACAAAGGAGAGAAAGTCTTAAAAGGCATCCGGGTTTCCGACGGGTTGAACGTTGTCAAAACGAATGCCGAAGGAGTATATACACTTCCCGGACACAAACGAGAACGATTTATCTTCATCACCACTCCTTCCGGCTATAGGACAGACAATCAATATTACCGGCGGATCAACGGCACAGGGCAAACATACGATTTCGGCCTGCAACCCTGGAAAGGACGCATCAAGCCGAATGGCAGTCACAGGTTCATCCATATTTCCGATACCGAGATATTCAATACGGAAAACCAAGAAGACTGGGCGAATAACATCCGGGATTATGCGGCTAACGAGAATATCTCATTTATCATCCATACCGGTGATATCTGCTATGAAAATGGATTGAAGAACCATATCCATCTGATGAACACGTCAAACATGGACTGCCCGATGTTCTACTGTATCGGTAACCATGACCTTGTAAAAGGGAAATATGGAGAAGAGGTTTTTGAAAATGTTTACGGTCCGGTTTATTATTCCTTCGACTTCGGAAATGTCCACTACGTCGTTACACCAATGGCAGGAGGAGATCATCAGCCCGGCTATACAAAAGAAGATGTATACCGCTGGTTAAAGAATGACCTGGCGCAAGTACCGACAGGAAAACCGATCATCGTCTTTAACCATGACCTGCTGACTTCCGGGAACGAGTTTGTTTTCGGTATTGACGATAACGAGAAGATTAACCTGAACGAACATAACCTGAAAGCGTGGCTGTACGGCCATTGGCATAATCATTTCGTGCGGAAACAAGGAGATGTCCTGACAATCTCGACCGCAACACTCGACAAAGGGGGAATCGACCACTCGACTTCCGCCTTCCGTGTGGTAGACGTGGATCAAAAAGGAGATGTCCAGACTATGCTCCGCTATACCTATATAAACAAGTCCATCGAAACCGCCTCTATCGCGAATGATGCATGTACAATGACGTCAGACGAAAAGATTCCGGTATCGGTCAACACCTACAATGCAGTTGCTCCTGCCATACGTGTCACTTACAGTTGCGTCGTAGACGGCAATACTGTCCTACCGGAAACACAGCTTACTCAAAATACAGACTGGAATTGGTCCGGAATGGCCAAACTCCCGGCAGACTGTAAAGGCAAACGGATTTTCATTACAGCCAAAGCATTGTTCAACAATGGGGAAACAGCAATCAGCCGTTCCTCATTCGTATACCAGCCGGAAGAGATCGGCAAAACACCCCGACTGGCATGGACCCGTAACGTAAATGCCAACCTGTATTTCTCTTCTCCGGTCGTTGCCGGCGGTAAAGTGTACGTCGCTTCTCTCGATGAAGATTTGAAGGGAGAAGGTGCAATCTTCGCTCTGGATGCAAAGACTGGTGAATTACAATGGAGATATCCGGTTCGCAACTCCATCAAAAACACGATTGCCGTAGACGAAGGAACCGTCTTCGCACAAGATGCGGAAGGTTATTTATACGCCATCAACTCACAGACTGGCAAACTAAAATGGGACAAAAAGATGGATGTCGCCGGCCTTCCTGTCCTTGTGGACGGGCTGACAGCCGCCAATGGCATTGTCTATGCCGGAAGTGGAAAGGCATTCGGAGCATACAACGGTAAAACGGGTGACGCAGTCTGGCTGAACAAAGGCTGGCCGCAAGGAGAAGCCACGACATCGACTCCTCTGCTGGCAAACGGAGTAGTTATTTCAGGCGCCAACTGGCGAGGCTTCTACGGCAACGACGCACAAACGGGAGAGTTGCTTTGGAAACTCGATAAAGACGGAATTACGGATAGAGGCGCAACACCGACATATGACGGTAATCTGCTTTATGTTACTTCGCGCCAATCTTTATTTATCATCGACTGCCATTCGGGGGAAGTCATTGTCCGTAAAGAGTTACCATTCAATGTCCAAGTCAATTCGACCCCGTTGGTCACGGATAAACTGATTGTTTTCGGGACGCAGACTGATGGCTTGGTCGCACTCGACCGTGAGACATTCGAGGTCAGATGGAAAGCCCGGACATCTCCAGCTCTGGTTTATACGGCTCCCTATTCCCGCCATCCGGCTGCCACGGTCGAAACGAGCCCCCTACTCATCGGAGATACGATTTACTTCGGAGCATCCGACGGCATCATCTATGGCATAGATAAGGAAAGCGGGCAAACGACATGGAAACATAAAACGGGAGCTCCGCTATTCTCCACCCTGTCAACAAACGGCAACATGATCTTCGCAACCGATTTCGGAGGCAATGTCTATGCTTTCAAATGCAACGAGTAAACAAGAGCTGAACTCTATATGCAAAAAGCCCCGCGGATGAAAAATATCCGCGGGGCTTTTCATATACTTGCCAATAACAGATCAAATAGAAGAAATACGAAGCGTATTCAACAAATCACGATTGATCGGTTTGTCGTTCTTGATCGCTTTGGAGAAAGGAACGTAAACAATCTCATCATTCTGGATACCCATCATCACGTTACGCTGGTCATCCAACAACGCGTCGACGGCAGCCACTCCCATCCGGGTTGCCAAGATACGATCTTGTGCAGTCGGTGAACCACCGCGCTGCAAGTGTCCCAAAATTGAAACACGTACGTCAAACTGCGGATATTCCTTCTTTACACGTTCAGCCACGCCCATCGCACCACCGGTCACCTCACTTTCCGCAACAAGGACGATACTGCTGTTCTTGGACTTACGGAAACCAGTTTCGATCATCTCGGCCAGTTGGTCTTTCTCCATCGATATCTCCGGAATGATAGCCGCTTCGGCTCCCGATGCAATCGCTCCGTTAAGAGCCAGGAATCCGGCATCACGCCCCATCACTTCGATAAAGAACAGACGGTCGTGGGAGGTTGCCGTGTCACGGATTTTATCGACACATTCCATGATCGTATTCAAAGCCGTGTCGTAGCCGATCGTGATATCCGTGCCATACAGGTCATTATCAATCGTACCAGGCAGGCCGACAATCGGATAATTGAACTCCTGTGCAAAGATGCGAGCCCCCGTCAGCGTTCCGTCACCACCGATGGCGACCAAAGCATCGATGCCATGCTCCATCAGTTTGTCGTAAGCCTGCTTACGGCCTTCCGGCGTCTTGAATTCCGCACAACGGGCCGTCTTCAGGATAGTACCGCCACGCTGAATAATATTACTTACATTCTGAGTCTTGAAATCTTCAATTTCGTCGGTTATCAAACCCTTGTATCCACGATAGATACCCTTAACGGACATTCCGTTATAAATAGCGGAACGTGTCACTGCGCGAATGGCAGCGTTCATTCCGGGAGCATCACCTCCGGACGTTAAAATGCCAATACACTTAACTGTAGACATAGCGTCTTATATTTTATATGTTCGCGGCAAAAGTAATAATTATTTGCCAAAAACCTGTCTATTTTCCAAAACTTCATCAAATCTTACCCCTAAAAGTCAACGGCTGGCATTCAATTCACGAATACGCACAGCCACCTCTTCCATCAGCCACTTCGGAGTGGATGTGGCCCCGCACACCCCGACACTCCCCACATCTTCAGGCAACGGCTCGGTAATCTCCTTTACCTCCGAGATAAAGACCGTGTTCGGGTTTGCCTTCCGACATTCCTCCAGCAGCATCTTGCCATTTGAACTCTTCTTTCCGGCAACGAAATACACCCAATCATGCTTGGAAGCAAACGCCTTGATGTTCGGTAAACGGTTGGCCACCTGGCGGCAGATCGTATCGAAATACTCGAATTGTACCCCATCTGCAATACGCCGCCGGATCTCAGCCACGACTTCACGAAACCCGTCAAGCGACTTGGTCGAGAAGAGGCAGATATTCCGGCTAAAATCCAACCGGCCGAGGTCCTGTACCTTCTCGATAACGATGGCCGTCCCTTCCGTTTGCCCGACCAGACCATTTACTTCGGCATGCCCTTTCTTTCCATAGATCACGACCTGCGTATGACTATCGCGCGTAGCCACGTAGCATTTATGAATCTTACGTTGTAACTGGAGCACCACCGGACAGGTCGCATCCACGATCGTGATGTTGTTCCGCCGGGCGATCTCGTAGGTCGAAGGCGGTTCCCCATGCGCCCGAAGCAACACCTTTTCTCCCTTCAAACGGGTAAACTCGTCGTGCCCGATCGTCCGCAGTCCCAACTTTTCCAACCGTTCCACTTCCAAGCTATTGTGCACGATATCTCCGAGGCAATACAACGTATTCGTATTTTTCAGTTCGCGTTCTGCACTCTCGATAGCCGTTACCACGCCAAAACAAAAGCCGGAACCCTTATCTATCTCGACTTCTATCATGGCTAGTCTGATGTAACGACCTTTTCATACTGTTCCAAGAGCCAAGCCTTCTGCTCGGCAATCGTCAAATGCGAGTTATCCAGCTCCAGCGCATCATCAGCTTTACGAAGCGGACTCTCTACACGAGTCATATCGATATGGTCACGCGTCTTCACATTTTCAAGGACTTCCTCAAAAGAAGCAACCTCGCCTTTGGCTTTCAGTTCGTCCAAACGCCGTTGGGCACGCACTTCCGGGCTGGCTGTCACATAAATCTTCAGTTCCGCATCCGGAAAGACAACCGTACCGATATCGCGACCATCCATCACGATCCCTTTCGCCTTCCCCATTTCCTGTTGCTTGGCGACCATCGCACGGCGTACAAAACCTAAAGCCGCAATCGGACTCACGCGGTTGGCCACTTCCATCCCCCGTATTTCTTTCTCCACTTTCACGCCGTTCAGATAGGTATCCGGACGTCCAGTTTCCGGGTTAAAGCGGAAAGAGATATCGATATCGTTCATGGCATCCTGCAACTTCTGTTCATCGATACCACCGCTTGTAAAGAAACCGTGCTGCAAACTGTACAAAGTGACAGCCCGGTACATTGCCCCTGTATCGATATAGGTATATCCCAGCTCCCTTGCCAAATCTTTTGCCATCGTGCTCTTCCCGGTAGAAGAGACACCATCTATCGCTATAATTATCTTTTTCATCACTACATATATTAATGTAAAGGAAATGCAAATATACAACAGTTTATCGCTCCCTTCCTTATAAATTATCCTATTCATCCTTATATTTTATTGTTTTCCATATAATCCGGAAACCGTTCGCAGCCAAGCGGACGATCTATGAGATACGACAAAGAAGCCAACGGACCAGTAATCCATTGGCAAAAGGTCCTATCGTAAAGGAGAACGAAAAACCGAATTTACTTAGAAATCGCTGATCGTAGTGGAGATGCTCAACATCATGGAAAGAGCTGAAGGATGGTATTTGGCTACGGAAACACCGACGTCGAACATCTTGATCCGCACACCGGCACCACCGGAAAAACCGGCAAGAGCGTTACTTCCCTGCAATTTCATGTCCAACGCCGTCTTGGGGTTATACCCGATACCGAGCCAGAAGTTGTCGGAAGGGATATAATCAACACCGATCACCAGATGCTTCACAAAAGACTTGAAAAAATTATCTCCTGTATACTCCCTGTCGTAATCGTCTACATACTCAACCTTCCATTTCGTCAGATACTGTGCAGTCAGCGACAAACGGATCGGCGCATGGGCCATCTGTTTGGTGATCCCCAGCTGGATATCCCAGGGCATCTTCTGGCGCTCATCTTCATAGGCTTTCAATTGGGCTCCGATATTTTTAAAAGCAAAACCGAAAGAAAATCCTTTTTCAGAATCATAATAACTCAAACCGGCATCGACCACCATGCCGATCGAAGTATAATCGCCGATACCCGAATATAAAAACTTCAACGAAGCCCCGCCACGCCAGCGCTCGGAAAGGTCATACGAGAAGAAACCGTTCACACTGATGTCCTTTGCCGTAAAATCTCCCGTCGGAAGACCTTCTTCCGACATTCCCCGTATCTTTCCCTGACTGAAGAACGAGGCTCCCACACCCCAAGCTCCTTTTTCTTTATACGCCTTGGTAAAAAGAGCGCTCCCAACATTGATATCCGATATATAGTTCAGGTAATTCAGATTAACCATCTGGTCCATCTCGGCTCCCAATAAAGCCGGGTTATGAAAAATCAGGGAAGGATCCCTTTCGACCAGAGACATCGTATTGCCTCCCATCGCATTGGCTCTTGCCGAAGAAGGATAGCGAAGAAAAGTATATCCGGTGTCGCCGGTTTGCGCGACAACAGCCCGTAACAAGAAGGAAAAGAAGAATATAAATAGAATATTTCTCATATTTCTCTGGTAAAATGCATACAAAGATAAATAAAACGGGTACATACACCCCAC
>ERZ1504297.551-NODE-551-length-7430-cov-2.472407_pt1 | contig 7430 bp, 4 predicted proteins | sample MGYA00571864_ERZ1504297 | MGnify/ENA primary metagenome ERZ1504297 (study PRJEB39906, sample SAMEA3182066) | gut metagenome | biome: human; feature: gut; material: Stool; isolation source: human stools | place: Canada | collected 2013-03-05 ...
CCCTGATCTGTCCGTACCGAGGTTTGGCCGAACGGCAGCAGGGCCAGCAATCCTAACTTGAGCGCCTGAATCCCGAACGGAATGCCGACGATCGTCAGGCAGAGCGCCAGTCCCGAAACGAAATATTCCACTGCGACGGCCAAGCCGCCCAGCAGCAGCCATACGATATTGCCCAGAAGGTTCATATGCTTTGTGTGTCCGCGTTTAGGACGGAATGTTCAAATATACGTTTTTTTTCGTAATCCGGTGCTTTGCCTCGGACACGGTTCCGGAGGTCGCCCGGTGTTCTGGCCCGAAATCGGGGACGGAGCGGATTCTGACGGCCGTGCGGAGGCCGTTCCGGCGAATTCTGCGCGCAGGGATCTTCCGGGGCGTTCGGAGCCGTTTTGTCCGTTTCCCGCCGTTTGCAGGCTGCTCGTGCCGGCTTGCCGCCGTGCAGGGAAAGATTTCCAGCCGATTGCCCTGCGGAAAAATGTCCGTTTTTTCCCGTGCGGACTTCCGTTCCCCGGATGCGAAGCCTGTGTATTGATCGAACGTCGGGTGGCTTCCGTGAGTAACGGGGCAACGGCCTGCCGTCGTCCGCTCCTGTCCCGAATCGGCTCGCAAGATACGCTCATCGAGGAATAGCGTTGGGCAGAGCGGCTTTGGCGGTTCTTGACGCGAGCCGCTCGCGGGATTCCGGAGCGTATGGCAGTGGCTGCGGGCTTTCCCATCTCGGTCGAATCGGCTCTTCGTCCGGGCTGTTTTTGCTTTTGGGGGTACTTTGTTCCGATATATTCGCTATCTTTGCGAACGTGTCGAGGCTCGATCCCGACGGGCGGACCGTCCGGGAGACGAATGAGGGAACGCCGTGCGAATCGGCGACAGTTACCGCTGCTGTATGTCTCGGCTTCTTTTCGGCTCGGGTGGCCGAGAAGAAGCGAAACGTTCCGAAACGGATGCCACTGGCTTTTGGGCCGGGAAGGCTTCGGAGCGGAGACGAGTCAGAAGACCGGCCCGACGCATTCCGATTACAGCCTGCGGTGTATGGGCCGGTAATCCGTCCGGAGCTTCTCTGCGGACCGGTTTTCCCTGTGGCCGTGCTGTATGATAATGTACGGCGATTATGAAAAGAAGAATCCTTGTCGCGCTATTGGCGTTGCTTCCGGCTTTCGGGATCGTGACGTCCTGCATGGACTACGGGGCTCGGGCTCCCGAAAAGATCGGCGCGGACGGCCGAGGGCTGTTCATTACCAACGAAGGAAATTTCATGTACGGGAACGCTTCGTTGTCCTACTACGACATCGATTCGATGCGGGTGGAGAACGAGGTGTTCCGTCGCACGAATACGATCAAGCTGGGCGATGTGGCCCAGTCGATGGCGATCCGCAACGGGCTGGGGTATGTTGTCGTCAACAATTCGGGCGTCATATTCGTCATCGATCTCGATACGTTCGAGCTCAAGGGAATGATCGAGGGACTGCTTTCGCCCCGCTACATCCATTTCCTGAGCGACGAAAAGGCCTATGTGACCGACTTGTACGCTTGGCACATCACGATCATCAATCCGAAAACGTTCGAAATCACCGGCCGCATCGACGTGAAGATTCCGGGCAAGAATCAGCCGTCGACCGAGCAGATGGTGCAGTACGGCGACTTCGTTTTCACGAACTGCTGGTCGTACGATAACAAGATACTGGTCATCGACACGCGCACCGACAGCGTCGTCAAGTACATCGAGGTCGGCAAACAACCCACTTCGCTTGCGCTGGACCGTTTCGGCAAGATATGGACCGTCACCGACGGCGGTTATCCCGGAAGTCTTTACGGACAGGAGGCGCCGGGACTCTACCGGATCGACGCCGCCACCCAGCAGGTCGATAGGGCTTTCATGTTCCGGTTCGGCGACCGGGCGTCCGAGGTTTGTCTGAACGGCACGCGCGATACGCTGTATTTTATCAAGGATCATGTCTGGCGCATGGACGTCCGCTCCGAATCGCTGCCCGAAAAGCCGTTTCTGGAGAATATGACAGGCAACTACTGGTACGGGCTGACGGTCGATCCCCGGACTTCCGAGGTCTATCTGGCCGATGCGCTCGATTACGTGCAGCCCGGCTGGGTTTTCCGTTACTCGGCCCGGGGCGAGCTGCTCGACAGTTTTCAAGTCGGCATCATCCCCGGGACTTTCTGTTTTAAATGACGATCGCTATGAACCGACTGTATAGGACCGCTCTGGCGGCCGCGCTGACGCTGACGACAGCCTCCCTGAGGGCGGCGAACGGGACCGTCTGCGAGTCTCCCGAGGCGTCCGAGCCTCTTTCCTCGCGCACGATTCGGCTGAAGGAGGCCGTTGTGACCGGGCGGCGTCTGGCCGACATCGGAGTGACGAAGATGAATCTCGATTCGGTGGCGCTGCGGCAGAACGTGACCAACAGTTTGGGCGACCTGCTGTCGCAGAGCACGCCGGTGTTCATCAAGTCGTATGGCCGGGGAACGATGGCGACGGCTTCGTTCCGGGGCACGGCTCCCTCGCATACGCAGGTGACGTGGAACGGCATGAAAATCAATTCGCCCATGCTCGGCATGGTCGACTTCTCGCTGATCCCTTCCTATTTCATCGACGAGGCGAGCCTCTATCACGGAGCCGGTTCGGTCGGGGTGTCCGGGGGCGGTTTGGGGGGGGCGATCACGCTGGGGACCAAACCGCTGGGCGAATCGGGAGCCGGCGTGCACTTCATTCAGGGTATCAGCAGTTTCGACACTTACGACGAGTTCCTGCGTTTCACCTACGGCACCCGGAAGTTCGAGTCCTCGACCCGCGTATGCTACGTGACCTCCGACAACGATTTCAAGTATCGCAATTACGATAAGTACGAGCAGATCGACGGGCAATGGGTCTATCCGATGGAGCGGAACAAGAACTGCTCGTACCGCGATTTTCACTTGTTGCAGGAGTTTTACTATCAGCCCGATGAGCGGAATCGCTTCGGGCTGGCGGCCTGGGTCACCGATTCGCGGCGCGGCATCCCGATGCTGACGGTGGACTACAAGCAGGAGGGACAGGCCCGCTCGACGCAGGACGAGACGACGCTGCGTGCGGTCGCCTCGTGGGACCGTCGCGGCGACGGGCTGAAAATGGGCGCCAAGGCCGGCTATATCTATTCCTACATCTTGTATCGTTACGACGGGAATCCCGATCCCGACAGCGGCGAGCTGCAGCAGATGATCCACTCGCACAGCCGGATCAACACCGGCTACGGGCAGTTCTATGCCGAATACTATCCTACGCCGAAGTGGGCGCTGACGGCCAATGCGTCGGTCAATGTCCATTCGGTGAGCAGCCTGGACGACCCCGATCTGGGCGGGGCGCAGCCCGAGGATACGATCCGGCTCGGCTATGACAAGGTAAGGGCCGAAGTGTCGCTGCTCGCTACGGTGAAGTACCGGCCTCATCCGCGTCTGGGGCTGGGTATCGACCTGCGCGGCGAGAGTTACGGACGGAACCTGACGCCGTTGATTCCGGCCGGGTTCGTCGATTATACGCTGTGGCCCCGGTTCGGCGTCGTGCTCAAGGCTTCCGTCGCTCGCAATTACCGCTATCCGTCGCTGAACGACCTTTATTTCAAGCCGGGCGGCAACGATTCGCTGAAAACCGAAAAGGGATATACCTACGAAGGAGGCATGGAGTTCCGCGTGAAGGAGGGAGTATTCGATTTCGGCGGCGAGGTTACCGTCTACAATTCGCATATACGCGACTGGATCGTCTGGCTGCCGACATTCAAAGGATTCTGGACGCCGCTCAACGTCAAGAAGGTGCACAGCTACGGCGTCGAGCTCCGGGGCGACTTGTCCGTGAAGCTGGGACGCCGCTGGGCATTGAACCTGAACGCTTTTTGGGCCAAGACCCGCTCGATCAACTGGGGCGATCCGAAAGAGTGGTACGACCAGTCGATCGGCAAGCAGCTCGTTTATGTCCCCGAATATTCTTCGGGCGTTACCGGAAGGCTTTCGTGGCGCGGATACGAGCTGACCTACCGGTACAACTATTACAGCGAGCGCTATACGACATCGAGCAACGAGAAAGGATCCAGTCTCTATTTGCTCAATTCTTACTACATGAACGATCTGGGTCTTGGCAAGACGTTCCGTCTGAGCGTGGGCGAGCTGTCCGTCAAACTGTGGGTCTACAACCTGTTCGACGAGGAGTACGTTTCGGTGCTTTCCCGGCCGATGCCCGGCCGCAATTTCGGTCTGTTCATAGGCATCACGCCGCGCTGGGACAAGAAAAGGCGTTAGTCGGTCAGCCTGTCGTTGCTGTTCTCTATGAGGTTATGCGTGAGAGGATACGGCGCTCGTTTTGCTGGTATGCCGGCAGGAAGGCTCGGATGCGGGCATGTTCCCGGATGCCATCGTATCGAAAAAAACGTTCCGGCCGTCGTCGGCCGGAACGTTTTTCTCATAAACGGGCGCTCGTTCCGGTTTCCTATTTCTTGACCCAGTCCGTTTCCGCGTCTTTCGTGTAGCAGGGCAGCGTTCCGACTCCGCCCATGAAATAGGTCGCGTCCGGATCGAAGTCCTGCGGAACGTAGATCGTTTCGAGCCGGTTGCCTTCGGATGCGATTCTCGTCAGCGAGAACGGCGACAGGTCCAGTTCTCCGCTCAGCCCGTTATTGGCGAAGCGCAGTTCCCACAGCCGCGTGCATCCGTCGAGCACGAGGCTTGTCAAGCTGTTGTCGCCGCACAGCACGCCGCCCACTTTCGAGCAACCGGTCAGGTCGAGCGACGTCAGTCGGTTGCCGCTGATTTCCAGCCAATAGAGATATTTTTGCTTCGACAGGTCGATGTCCGTCAGCTGATTGTTGTTCAAATTGATATAGAGATAGGGCAGTCCTGCGTCCTCGTAGCCGCTTCCGGAAGGGCTCGGCGTGTCGAACGTCTTGTCGCCCATGTTGACCGAAGCGATCCGGTTGTCGGGCGCCATCAGGTAGCCGATCTTCGTATTGCTCACGTCGAGCTTGTCGATCCGGTTGTTCTGACAGTTGATCCATATCAGCTCGGCGCTTTGTGTCAGGTCGAGCGTGCCGATTTCGTTGTAGGCGCAGTAGAGCGTGTCGATCTTCGGGCATTTCGTCACGTCGAGTGCCGACAGCGAGTTATGGCAGCAGTTGAGTGTCTTCAGTTCGGGATTCCGGCTCAGGTCGAGCGATCCGAGCTTCGGGTTTCCGTATGTGGTCAGCCGTTTGAGTTTCGGGTTGTTCGACACGTCGAGCTCGTCGAGGCCGAAGCCGGGATAGTTGCTGCTCGCGCAGTTCAGTTCCTCCAGTTCGGGATTACGGCTCAAATCGATATGCTCGATCGGAGTCAGGTCTCCCCAGCGCGTATGGCAGCACATGCCGAAATCGAGTTTCTTGAGACTCGGGTTGTTCGTCACGTCGAGCTCGCTGATATTCAGGTAGTAGATGCTGAGCGTTTCAAGCTTCGGATTGTTCGATACGTCGATTTTCGTGATGCCGTCGTCGTCGGTCGTGGCGCCGTTGTTCATGCCGCACAGCAAGTGGACCAGTTCCGTGTTCTGCGATACGTCGAGCGACGTGAGGCGGTTGCTCTCGCAGTTGAGTATCTGCAGATCGCGTAGCGGAGTCACGTCGAGCGATACGATCTGGTTCGATTTGCACCAGAGGGCCCGGAGTTTCCGGTTGTTCGTCACGTCGAGCGACGTGAGCAGGTTGCTCGTGCAATTGAGACTTTCGAGCTCCGTAAAATATTCGATGCCCCGGAGCGATTTGATCGACTGGCCGCTCAGTTCCAGCTCGGTGACCAGCGCGGCTTCCCATGCCTGCAGTTTTCCGTCGTTGTTCTTGTCGTAATACAGGGTAAGGGCTTGGAACTTGGAGTCCTCGAATTCGACTACTTCGTCGGGATCGTACTCGGCCGTTTCCTCGGAACCCGTTACCGTGCACGTCGCCTGGACGGCTTCGTTGCTGCGGAGCCGGACCGTGATGACGGCGTTGCCCGTGCTATGCGCCGTTACGTTGCCCGACTCGTCGACGGTCGCCACTCCGGAATCGGAGCTGCTCCATGCGAAGTCCGGCTTTTCCGTCGCGTTTTCGGGCATAACCTTGACGGTCAGTTGCACCGTCTGTCCGATCTGTACGGTTTTCGTCTCGGCGATCGAGATACCCGTGATCGGAACATTCGTCCCGTCGTCTTTTGAACAGCCCGCGAGACCTGCCGCGAGCATGAGTGTCAATGCAGTAAGGATTTTATTCATTATCGCAGTGTATTGCATAGTGTCGTTTGCCTTGTGAATGGATGTTCGGTTCCGTTATTCGGCGAAGGAGTAGGTCGAAACGATGCCGCCATCGCCTGCGACTTTGCCGATTCGGGACTCGACGCCGGTCATTCGGGTACCGTCGCTTATACGGTATACTTCCGTATAGACGTGATAGAAATCCGTCGTAGGAACGTAGAGCAGGCCATCGGGAGTGGCGGTCATGTATTTGGCCAGCGATCGGCTCGTCGTGGCGAAAACGCTCGTTTTGCCTGTTTGGCAGTCGTACCGGTAAATCTGGGTGGCCGAATATCCCTCTTGTTTGATGAACAGCTCGTCGCTTGTCGCCGAGGCGCATGCCATGCAGCCGTACAGGCCGTTGCCCACGCTGACCATCGGAAGCCCCTCTATCGCCAACGTCCGCTCGGTCGTCGCATAGGTCTGCGGATCGATCGTCAGTACCGACGCGGAGGAAGTGGCTGTCGTTCCCCACATCCAGAACGGATTTGCCGTCTTGTCGATTTTTCCCGCCACTACGGCGTAGAATTTGCCGTCGCGGCCCTTCACGACGTCGCAGACCTGACGGTCTGCGTCCACGTCGATCGTCTGGATTACCTGGTCGGTTTCGGTGTCGATCACCGCGATCTTGTTACCGTTGCCGACCATGATGTATTTCCCGTTCTTGATCATGTGCGAGTAGCACGGGCCGTCGACGCCGACCGCACCGTATGTGGCGTCGATCGTCGTGAACGTATTCATTCCGTCCGGAGCGACCTTCAGCACGCCGATGCCGGTCTGGTTATTGGCGTTGCTTGAATTATACAGTACATAGAACTTGCTGGTGTCGATTACCTGCAGATTGTAGATTTCCGATGAGGACTGAAGCGTGGCGGGATCGAAGCCCTCGGCCGTAATGATTTTTTCCTTCTTGAGCGTCTGGGCGTCGCAGGCGATGACGGCCGAACGGTTGGACTGGTTATTCGGAATCAGGATATAGAGCTTGTTGTCGTAAATGCTCAGGTCGTTGATTCCGTTCGTGCTGCCCGTACTTTCGCCGTTGACGGTCGTATACAGGTTATCCTCGTAGAACGTTCCTTTTCCGCTCGGATCGAAAAAGCCCAGTCCGCCGGCAGTCGAGCCGAATATCCATAACCCGTTCTTGTAGGGACCGTTGAAATTG
>ERZ1504297.565-NODE-565-length-7306-cov-2.251965_pt1 | contig 7306 bp, 6 predicted proteins | sample MGYA00571864_ERZ1504297 | MGnify/ENA primary metagenome ERZ1504297 (study PRJEB39906, sample SAMEA3182066) | gut metagenome | biome: human; feature: gut; material: Stool; isolation source: human stools | place: Canada | collected 2013-03-05 ...
GGGAATCGTTCTGATGACCTCGCACGACCACGAGTTCATCAACACGGTAGCCAACCGCATCATCGAAATCACGCCTAACGGAATGATCGACAAATACATGGAGTACGACGACTATCTGTTCGACGAGCGGGTTCAGGAAAACCTGAGCAAACTATACTCAAAATAAATCATAACTCTCTAATCAAATTATCTATTATGAAATTATTCAAGGCGCTTCTTATTTTCTGGCTGTCCGCAACGGCTGCGGCAGCCTCGGCCCAAAGAGCCGAAGACTCTCTGGCCATCACGGACGGACCATGGAAGGTGCTGATCGACGAAGAGGGCGTCCTGTGCAAAAAGCTTCAGACGCGCGTTTTCGACACGCTGCAGCGGATTTCCGTCGTGGAAGTCGATCCGAGCCTTTACTATCCGCTTCTGGTACAGGACACCCTGATCGCCGCAGACCTGATTAAGATCAACGGGAAATATCCCCGCCAGAGCCATACGGCCGGCGGCACGGGCGCCTTGGGCATCGACTCGCTGGGCCTGCTTCATTTCGCTTACGTACCGTCGACCGACCCGGAATGGTTCGACCGCTTTCCCAGCGTTCTGGTCGCCGGCCCCATGCTGATCGAGAACGGACGAACGATCGTCGGAAACTCGTCCCGCGACAGGCATCCCCGCTCCTGCATCGGCGTTAAGAAAGACGGCACGGTCGTTTTAATGACCGTGGACGGACGCAAGGAGAAAGCCGCCGGCATGAGCTTCCAAGAACTGGCGTACGTCGCACATCTGCTCGGCCTCGAACAAGCCGTCAATCTGGACGGAGGCGGATCGTCGACGCTATGGACTAAGTCGAGGAACCTCGTCAACGTACCGTCGGACAAAGTGCTCATATTCCGTAGCGAACGGCCTGTCGCCAACGGAATCGTCATGCGGCGCAGATAGTTGGCAAGCGACCGCTATTTTCGGATCACTCAAGCAATAAGAAACCGGGGCATACGCCCCGGTTTCTTATTGCGATTTCCGTACCCCGGGCTACCCGGCCAGCCAGCCGAAAAGCAACAGAGCCATGACAAGCGTCACGACGATATTGAAGCTCTGGGCTATCAGGAAAGTCGAAACGCTCCGACGGTTCTCGCGGCCCAGCAGAATCTTGAAATCGGTCTCCAGCCCGATGCAGACGAAAGCGACGGAGAACAGCGCCTCGCGCACGCCCTTGGCCAAAGCGCCCAGCTCTTTGGCGCGCGCCGGCTCCAGACAGAAACTGAACAGAAGCGAGGTCAGCACGAATCCGATCACGAACTTCGGGAAACGGTCCCACAGCACGCGCGCGGTAGGCCGCTCGGCCTGATTGGTCCCCCTGAGCGACCAGTAGATCGATATGGCGAAAGCCGCCACGCCGAGCAGTACGTTCTGCGAGGACTTGACGATCACGCTGTACGTTTCGGCCACATCGCCCAAGAACTTGCCCGAGGCGACGACGGCGCCGGTCGTATCGATCGTACCGCCCATCCATGCTCCGGCCACCTCCTGCGACAGGCCGAGCGAACGCGCCAGCCAGGGCATCAGGTACATCATCGGCACGGCCACGACCAGCACGAGCGAAACGACGAACGACAGTTTCCGCGAGTCGCCCTTGATCGCCCCGCAGGTGGCGATGGCGGCCGAAACGCCGCAGATCGACACCGCGCTGGCCAGCATGACGCCCATCTCCTTGTCCAGCTTCATTCTGGAAGCCAGCCAAAACGTGAAGTACCAAACCGAGAAAACCACTACGACGCTTTGGGCGATCCCGAAAAAGCCGGCTTTCATGATCTCGCCGAACAGCACGGAAGTGCCGAGCAGTACCAGTCCGATCTTGATGTAATATTCGCTGCGCACGGCCGGTTCGAGCCAGCGGGGCAGACCGACCGTATTGCGGATCAGCAGACCGAACAGGACGGAAAAGAAAACCGACTCGAGCCCCAATGTCTTGACGGGGTTCCAAGCCGAAACCGTCTGGGCCAAGGCAGCCAGAGCGAATACGGCCACGAAAGCAACGACGAATCGCCTGACGGCTATGCCCAAGGGAATCAGACCGAGCATCGAACCTGCCAGCGTCAGCAGAAACATGCCGCCCAAGGCAACCCATGCGCCGGGCGTAGCCAAAGAGGTGGGGAAACGGGGAACGAAAGACGGCAGCGCGAGGATCAGAACGATCAGAGCCAAACCGATCAGCGTGGCCATCCAGTCCTCGTTGCGAAATCGGGAGAAAAAACGTGTCATGCGCAATATTTTAATGAACCTTTACGACGCGCGAAAATAGCAAAACGGGACGAAACGGAAACCGCGCGAAGAAAGAATCCGCGAAAATTACGACTTAACGCTTAGCGCTCCTGCACAATATACTGATCGAAAAACCGTATATTTGCCGAGGCGTAGAACCGAAATTCACCTTCGCATGCTCACGTATTTCATCCTTGCGCTGGCCGTCCTATCCGTCTCGCTCGACTGGCTGCTGTTCCGTCGGCTGGCCCGAAAGTACCCTGCCCGCCGAGCGCTCCGGCGAACGTATCTCACCGCATCGATCGCGATCGATGCGGTGATCGTCGTCGCATTGGCGCTCTACCGCCGCACCTCGGAGGCCGAGTCGGAACAGTACATGCGGCTGATCATGTGGGTCATCTGGCTCTTCTTCGCGAGCATCGTTCCCAAGATCGTCTACGCCGCCATGGCATGGATCGACTATCCGGTTTCCCGGCTGCGCAAGCGTCCCTCACGTATCTTTTCACGCATCGGACTGGCTGCCGCAGCCCTGACGCTGCTCGTTCTGATCTGGGGCGCTACTTTCGGCCGCACGCACATAGACGTCCACCGGATCGCATTGCGCTCGGACAAGCTCCCCGTCGCTTTCGACGGCTACCGCATCGCCCTGTTCACCGACCTGCACACCGGAACGCAACCCCGGAACCGCCGCCTGATCCGGCGGATGGTCGCCCTGATCAACCGCGAACATCCCGATATGGTCGTCAACGCGGGCGATCTGGTCAACATCGATTCGCACGAGCTGGACGACCGGGTGATGAGCATACTCTCGACTTTGCACGGCCGGGACGGGGTCTATTCGGTTCTCGGCAACCACGACCTGGGTTTCTACATGCGGCCGAAAGAGAATTTCACGCCCCGCCAAAGCGTAGAAGAACTGCTCGCCAAGCAGCGGGCGATGGGATGGAAACCTTTGGTCAACGAATCGGCTCCGATCCGCCGGGGAGCGGATAGCATTCTGGTAACGGGCGTCAACTTTCCTGAAACCGGAACCAATCACGGACGCGACACGGGCATGGCCGGATGCGACATGCAGGAAGTATTCCAAAGCGTTCCCCCCGACACATACAACCTGTTGCTCGCCCACACGCCCGAGCAATGGGACGAAGCGCGCTCGGCCGGAGACCCCGATCTGACCCTCTCGGGCCATGTGCACGCCATGCAGTTCAAGCTGACGCTCGGCCCGTGGAGCTGGTCGCCCGCCAAATTCCTCTACGAACGCTGGAGCGGACTGTACTCGGAAAACGGCAAATACCTGTACATTAACGACGGAATGGGATACGTGATGTACCCGATGCGCATCGGGACGAACCCTTCGATCACGGTCATCACGCTGGAATCGGAGAAAAGACGGTAAACTCCCTCAGGCCGTCAACTTCAGCCCGACTACGCCGCCGATAATCAACGCGGCCGAGAAAAGACGCCACAGACCGGCCGAGTCCCCGAAAAAAAGAATGCCTATAAGCAGCGTCGAAACGGCGCCGATCCCGGTCCAGACCACATAGGAAGTACCTATGGCGATCGTTCGCTGGGCCAGATAGAGCAGAAACAGACTCAGGCTCATCGACAGCACGGCCATCGCGATATAAAGCCACCGAGGCTGCATGGACTGGGAAAGTTTCAGTCCCACCGTCCAGCCCATTTCGAAAAAGCCGCCTAAAATCAGATAAAACCACGCCATATACGTTTTCGGATGAATGCAACGTTTCAACAATTGGCAAAAGTAGCGAATTTTCCGATTTCGGAGAAATTTCCTACTTTTGCGAAAACGCGTTATCCACAGGCGTACCATGAGGGGGAAAGCGGCAAAAGCCATACTGATCGCGACCGGCATGCTGATGCTGGCCTTGCTGGCTGTTCCCCATCACCACCACCATCACGGATACAGCATCTGCTTCGCGACGTCGCAGGCATGCGACCGATGCGCCGATCCGACGCACGCACGCAGTCAGGACGTCGACAACTGCCATCAGATTTTCGTCATGTCGGGCCGGGACGATCAGTCGCATATCGAACCGATTCCGCCTATCGCTCCCGACACTTTCGCGATTGCCTTCTTCCGTACATTCGCCGGTCCGGAAGATTCGGGCCTGCGACTTTCTTATCCGCCTTTCACGGAGCCCTTCGTCTCGCATGGCAACGGGCATTCGCTCTCGTTACGGGCTCCTCCCGTTTTCCCGGCCTAACCCGACTGTTTCCCTTTCAGGAAAACGGACTTTTCATCCGCCGATGAAAAGTCGTACTACATCCGTAATATTATATCCAATTTTCAAACGATGAACAGATTACTAATAATCAGCATACTGTCCGCAGCACTCATGACGAGTTGCGGACACTCCGGCCCGGACGGGCAGGGGAGCTCCCGCGAGGCCGAAGCGCGCGACCACGGAACCGAGCTCCACGATCACGAATCGGAAGGGCACGATCATGCCAGCGAGAATCACACGGGCCACGACCACGAGGAAAAGGAGCACGATCATGCCGGCGAAATCGCGTTTACGAAAGAACAGGCAGCGCGTACCGATTTCGAGCTGCTGACCGTCGAGCCCGCCCCGTTCCGCGACGTGATCGAGACAAGCGGCCGGATTCTGGCAGCGCAAGGCGACGAGGCCGCCGTAGCGGCGCCCGTCAGCGGCATCGTCTCGTTCGCGGACAAGAAACTCTCGGACGGAGCGGCCGTATCCCGGGGCGAGACCCTTTTCACCATCTCGTCGAAGGAAATCGCCGAAGGCGATTACGAGCAACGCATCCGCTCGGCATACACGCAGGCGGAAACCGCTTTCCGGCGAGCCGAAAAGCTGATCGGCGACCGAATCATCACGCAGACCGAATACGAGCAAGCCCGGCTGGCATACGAAAACGCCAAGACGGCTTACGATGCGCTCGCAAGCAAATCGTCGGCCAAGGGAACCCGCGCCACGGCCCCCATCGGCGGCTTCATCAAGAGCCTGTCGGTCGGCGAAGGAGACTACGTCACGGTAGGCCAATCGCTTGCAACCGTTTCGCAAAACCGCAAGCTCGTACTGAGAGCGGAAGTGTCGCAGAAATACGCGGGCAGACTGCGTGCCGTGACGAGCGCCAATTTCGAAACGCCTTACGACGGCCGCGTCTACTCGCTCGCCGAGATGGGCGGACGGCTGCTGTCGGTCGGTAAGGGCTCGGACGGGACGTCGGCCTACATTCCCGTCACGTTCGAGTTCAACAACGGCGGAGAGGTGATCCCCGGCTCTTTCGTCGAGGTCTTTCTGCTCTCGGCGCCCCGGCCCGAAACGCTGGCCGTTCCGCTCAGCGCCGTAACGGAGGACCAGGGCGTCTACTCGGTTTTCGTGCAGCTCGATCCGGAAACATACGTCAAAAGGGAAGTCAAGCTGGGCGCGTCCGACGGCACCCGGGTGCAAATCCTCGAAGGCCTCTCGCCCGGCGAGACGATCGTCAGCCGGGGAGTCGCCCAAGTCAAGATGGCCTCGTTCTCGGGCGCCATACCCGGCCACACCCATTCCCATTAGAACCGTCCGGACATGCTGAACCGAATCATCGAATTCTCATTACGCAACCGGATGTTGGTAATGATCGCGGGCGTCGTGCTGCTCGTCGCAGGCACGTACACGGCCCGCAAAATGGAAGTGGACGTTTTCCCGGACCTGAACGCGCCGACGGTCGTCGTGATGACCGAGGCGAGCGGCATGGCGGCCGAAGAAGTCGAGCGGACCGTGACCTTCCCGATCGAAACGGCCGTGAACGGAGCGACCGACGTGCGTCGCGTCCGTTCGAGCTCGACCTCCGGCTTCTCGGTCGTATGGGTCGAGTTCGACTGGGGAACCGACATCTACCTGGCCCGCCAGATCGTATCCGAAAAGCTGGCTGCGCTGAACGAGACGCTTCCGAACAACGTCGGGACGCCGACACTCGGGCCGCAGTCGTCCATCCTGGGCGAGCTGATGATTATCGGCCTGACCTCGGACAGCACTTCGCTCGAAGAACTGCGGACACTGGCCGACTGGACGATCCGCCCCCGGCTGCTCTCGACCGGAGGTGTAGCTCAGGTGACCGTCATCGGCGGCGATATCAAGGAGTACCAAATCCTGCTGGACCCTGCCCGGATGAAACATTTCGACGTCACGACGGGCGAAGTGCTCGACGTGGTCGAGAACCTGACCCGTAACTCAAGCGGAGGAATTCTGAACCAGCACGGCAACGAATACATCATCCGGGGCATGCTCTCGACGGCCGACGAGGACGAAATGGGACGAGCCGTGATCCGCATCGAGAACGGCCTCCCCATTACGCTCGAACAGGTGGCCGACGTGCGGATCGGAGCCAAGACGCCCCGGCTGGGCACGGCATCCGAACGCGGTAAGCCGGCCGTGCTGATGACCGTCACGAAGCAGCCTAACACGAACTCGCTCGAACTGACCGAAAAACTCGACCGAGCCGTCGCCGAACTGAGCGAGACGCTGCCTGCGGACGTGCACGTATCGACCGACTCGTTCCGTCAGGCCCGTTTCATCGAAGGCTCGATCGACAACATTCAGAAATCGCTGTTCGAAGGAGCGGTCTTCGTCGTGATCGTCCTGCTGGTCTTTCTGATGAACTTCCGCACGACGGTCATCTCGCTGGTCGCGCTGCCGCTCTCGCTGCTCGTGTCGATTCTGGCGTTGAAATGGATGGGGCTCACGATCAACACGATGAGCCTCGGAGGCATGGCCATCGCGATCGGATCGCTCGTCGACGACGCGATCATCGACGTCGAGAACGTATTCAAAAGGCTGCGCGAGAATTTCGCGCGCCCCAAGGACCAGCGGCTGCCGACGCTGAGCATCGTTTTCGAGGCGTCGAAAGAGATCCGTACGTCGGTCGTCCACGCGACGATCATCACGATCGTGGCCTTCGTCCCGCTTTTCTTCCTCGACGGCATGGAAGGGCGCATGCTGCGCCCGCTGGGCATCTCGTTCATCGTAGCGCTGTTCGCATCGATGATCGTGGCGGTCACGCTGACGCCCGTGCTGTGCAGCTACTTGCT